>OJKC01000296.1_pt1 | contig 47489 bp, 41 predicted proteins | sample 1596401 | NCBI WGS metagenome assembly OJKC01 (sample SAMEA4350162, study PRJEB24818) | metagenome | biome: human; feature: gut; material: faeces | place: Denmark | collected 2013-09 | reverse complement strand
AGCGCATTTCCATCGCCCGCGCCTTCCTGAAGGATGCGCCCATCATCCTGCTGGATGAAGCCACCGCCAGCTTGGATGTGGAGAACGAAACTGCCATTCAGGAGGCTCTATCCCGGCTGATAAAAAATAAAACCGTCCTCATCATCGCCCACCGGATGCGCACCGTAGCCGGTGCGGATCAGGTGGTGGTGCTGTCGGGCGGCATCGTGGCCGAGCAGGGCAGCCCGGCAGAGCTGTACGCCCGGAAGGGACTGTACACCCACATGGTGGATCTGCAGTCGGCAAGCCAGAACTGGACGATCTGAGAATGATGGCGGCTTTTATTTGGAAAAAGTATTGCATTCAGTTAAAAACTGTGGTATATACATTATACGAAACATTGCTTTAAAAGAACACTCCACCGTTCAATGATGTGTAAATGGGAGGTGCCTGCCATGACCGCTGTGATCTATGCCCGCTATTCATCGGATAACCAGCGCGAAGAATCCATCGAAGGTCAAATCCGGGAATGTACGGCTTATGCCGAAAAGAACGGCATCACCATCGTCAAGCACTACATTGACCGTGCCATCTCTGCCAAGACGGACAACCGCCCGGAGTTTCAGCAGATGATCAAAGACAGCGACAAAAAGCTGTTTGACATCGTGCTGGTCTGGAAGCTGGACCGTTTTGCCCGGAACCGCTACGACAGTGCCCGGTACAAGACTCAGCTGAAGCGAAACGGCGTGAAACTGGTATCGGCAACGGAAGTCATTTCGGCTGGTCCGGAGGGCATCATTCTGGAATCGGTGCTGGAAGGTTATGCCGAGTATTACTCCGCTGATCTGTCCGAAAAGGTCATTCGCGGCATGACGGAAAACGCCCTGAAAGGCAAATTTTCTGGCGGTGCTATCCCTTTCGGCTACACCATCAACGCAGACCGCCGCTTTGAAATCGACCCACTCACAGCTCCCTTTGTAGCTGAAGCTTTCCAGCGGTACAATGACGGACAGACGATGCGGGAGATTCGGGATTGGCTCAATGAAAAGGGCATCAAGAATAAGCGCGGTGGGCCAATGACTTTCAATGTCATCCAGCACATGCTGAGCAACCGCCGATATATCGGCGAGTTGAAGTACCGGGACGTCCTGATTCCCGATGCGATTCCACCTATCGTGTCCGTAGAGCTTTTCAACGATGTACAGGAGAAGATGTTGAAAAACAAGAAAGCCCCTGCCCGTAGAAAGGCAGAGGACGACTATCTGCTCACCACCAAGTTGTTCTGCGGCTACTGTGGGGCGTTGATGTTTGGAGAGAGCGGCACGAGCCGGACGGGCGAAGTCCACCGCTATTATAAATGTGCTACTGCCAAAAAGCACAAGGGCTGCAAGAAAAAGACCGTCCGCAAACAGTGGCTGGAAGATCTGGTGGTGAACCAGACCATGCAGCTTGTCAAGGATGATGCCGCCATGGAATCCATCATTGCCAAGGTGATGGATCTGCAAAACAAGGAGAATACCAACATTCCCCTTTACGAGAAGCAGCTCCGGGATGCGGAATCGGGTATCCAGAATATGCTGAATGCGATTCAGGCCGGTATCCTGACCAGTTCCACCAAGGAGCGGTTGGAACAGCTGGAAGAAACCAAGCGTGAGCTTGAAGCCCGCATTGCGGAAGAAAAGCTGGCAAAACCCAAGGTCACGGAAGATTTCATCCGCTTCTGGCTGCTGCGGTTTCGTAAGCTGGACATGACCCAGCCGGAGCAGCGGCAGGTACTGGTGGATACGTTCATCAATGCGATTTACCTGTACGATGATAAGGTTCTCATTACCTTCAATTATAAAGAAGGAACACAGACCGTCACCTTTGGAGAAGCGTCAGAAATTGCATCCGAGGGAAATGGTTCGGATTTGGATTGCTTTACTGCACCAAGAGAGACAGCTTTTTGTAAGCTGTCTTTTTTGTTTTATATGCATAGTTTTCGTCAGCTGCAACAGCGGATAAGAGAATTTGAACAGGGCGGCCCTGCGTTAGCAGGGGAAGCAATCAGCCCAGTGGGCTGTTGCTTAGCCCGCGGTTCCCAACCCGTAGGAAGAACGGCTAACAAGAGGACTACTGTTACGGCAGCTTCAGCAGAGGCTGCTTTTTTGTTTTATCTGTTGCTTCCGGCCGGGCGCAAAACACCGCCTGCTCCCCTGCCGGGCGGGCTGCGCAGCAAAAAAGGCACCCTCCCTTCGCGGGGAGAGCGCCTTTTGCATCGCGGGGAAAAGATCAGCTGCGGCGGCGGTTGTTCATGCCCAGCAGACGCACCACATACAGGAAGATGTTGATGAAGTCCAGGTACAGGGTCAGTGCGCCGTAGATGGAAGCCTTCTCGGCCAGCTCGCTGTCGTAGGCGTAGTAGGCGTACATCTGGCTCAGCTTCTGGGTGTCGTAGGCGGTGAGCAGCATGAACACCACCAGGCCGATGCCGCTGTACAGCACCGTGGCACCGAAGCCCATGCCGAACAGCATCCCGACGAAGCCGGTGGCCAGCAGGGCGATGAGGCCCAGCATCAGCTTCGGGCCCCAGCCGGAGAGGTCTTTGTGGGTGGTGGTGCCGTAGACGGCCATCAGCCCGAAGTAGAGCGCCGTGGCCAGGAAGGCCAGCACCAGGGTGCTCACGTCAAACAGCAGGAAGTAGTAGCTCAGCACCATGCCGTTGAGCACTGCGTAGCCGAAGAAGGTGGCCCGTGCGCCGCCCACCGACATGTTCTGCACCCGGCTGCTGAGCATGAACACCAGCGCCAGCTCGGCGATGGTGAACAGCAGGTAAAGCGAATCCACCACATAGATCAGCGGGGTGGTGGCCGTGACGAACGCGGCCGCAAAGGTGATGAGCAGGCCGCACGCCATCCAGCGGTAGGTGCGGGTCATATAGTCAGCCGAAGTCATGGTGGGCTCGGTGTAGCCGCGATTGTAGTTGTTGTAATCCATCGTGGAATTCCTCCAGTCTATTCTGCCGGGGCACTTGCTCTTGCTCCGGTCTACAGAATATAGTATACTGCATAGAAATGAACGTTTCATGAAAAAGGCTGTGATTTTGTATGTCCCTGGGGCTTTACCTGCACATCCCCTATTGTTTCTCCAAATGCCGCTACTGCGATTTCTACTCCCGCCCCGGCGAGCGCGGGGTGCCGGACGCCTATGTGGACGCCCTGCTGCGGGAGCTTTCCCGCTTTGCGCCAGGCGCGCCCCTGCGGCCGGATACGGTCTACTTCGGCGGCGGCACGCCCAGCCTGCTCACTCCGGCACAGGCAGCGCGGCTCATCGAAGCCGCCGCGCCGGTGCCCGGGGCCGAGATCACCCTGGAAGCGAACCCTGAGACCGTCACGGCCGAAAGCCTTGCGGGCTTCCGGGCGGCGGGGGTGGACCGCATCTCCTTCGGGGTGCAGTCCGCCCGGGACACCCAGCTGCGCACCCTGGGCCGCCCCCACACGGCCAAACAGGCCCGGGCCGCCTTTGCCATGGCGCGGCAGGCGGGGTTTGAGAACATCAGCGGCGACATCATGCTGGCACTGCCCCACTACACCCAGGCCGAGTTCGACGAGACCCTGGAGCTGATCGAGGGCGGCGGGGCCACCCACATTTCCGCTTACCTTTTAAAGATCGAGCCTGACTCCGCCTTCGGCAAACACCCGCCGGAGGGCCTGCCCACCGGCGACGAAGCCGCCGACTTCTACCTCTACGCGGTGGAGCAGCTGGAGCACCACGGCTATAAACAGTATGAAATTTCCAACTTCGCAAAGCCGGGCTTCGAGGGCCGCCACAACCTCATCTACTGGGACTGCGGCGACTACCTGGGCCTTGGCCCGGCGGCCCACTCCTGCATGGGCGGCAGGCGGTTCTATTACCCGCCGGACACCGCCGCCTTCCTGCGCGACGAAGCCGCCCCGGTGATGGACGGCAGCTGTGGGGCCGAGGACTACCTCATTTTGCAGCTGCGGCTGCGCAAAGGCCTCTCGCTGGACAAATATAAACAGCTCTACGGCAAGGAGTTTTCCACCGCCCAGCTGGCCTTTGTGCAAAACTGCGTGAAGGCAGGCTATGCCGCGTTCGACGGCCGCACCCTCGCCCTCACCCCGGCCGGGCTCATCGTGCAGAACAGCATCCTGGCGCAGCTGCTGTGAAACTGGCTGTAAAAAGGAAAGAGCAATGGACGCATGTCCATTGCTCTTTTCTTTACTGTTTCTCCAGCTCGATCACCGGCCAGCCGAGGGCGGCGATGGCGGCCCGGTCGTGGGTGGCAAGCAGGGTGGGCCTGCCCGCGCAGCGCTCCCGCAAAAGGGCGGCAGCCGCCGCCAGCGTCTGCGGGTCCATGCCGGTGAAGGGCTCGTCCAAAAGCAGGGTGTCGCCCTCGGCCCACAGCGCCCGCAGCAGGGCCGTGCGGCGCTTCTGCCCGCCGGAAAGTTTTGCCGCAGGCAGGGCCAGGGCGGCGGCGTCCATGCCAAGGCGTGCGAAATCTGCTGTGACCGCCGGGGCATACCGCTCCGCCGCCCCAGGCAGCACCAGCAGCACGTTCTGCAGCGCAGTGAGCTGCGGGCACAGGCGGTCTTCCTGGAACACGGCGCTCACCCGGCCCGCGCCCTGCACCGCGCCTGCGGTGGGCGCTTCCAGCCCCATGAGGATGCGCAGCAGGGTGGTCTTGCCCCAGCCGCTGGGGGCCCACAGCACCGCCGGGCCGTCCACGGTCAGGCTCAGGCTCCGGAACAGCACCTTCTCACCGAAGCGCTTTTCCAGCCCGTCGATCTTCAGCATGATGGCACCTCCCCCGTCACAGCCTTTGCGGCCCGGTCCAGCAGGGCCAGGAACAGCTTTTCGAACCCCGTGCTCAGCAGGATGATGACGAAGGTCCAGGCGAACAATTCCCCGGTGGAAAGGGTGATCTTGGCCCGGTAGAGCGCGTCGCCGATGGAGCCGTTGGGCAGGCCGATCACCTCGGCCGCGATGCCGCTTTTCCAGCAGATGCCCAGCGCCACGCTGCACCCCTGCTGGAAGGCCGGGAGCACCGCAGGCAGCCAGATGGCCCGCAGGCGGCGGCCAAGCGGCAGCCGGAACACCCGCGCCATCTCCCGCAGCTGCACGTCCGCGCTGCGGATGCCGGTGCGCACCGCGCCGCAGAGCACCGGCAGCACCATGAGAAAGCTGATGAGCACCGAAAGCGACGACCCCCGCACCCACACCAACGCCAGAATGATGAAGCTTGCCACCGGCGTGGCCTTCACCAGCTGCATCACCGGGGCCAGCAGGGTGTCGGCCAGGGGGGAAAGCTCGGCGGCAGCGGCCAGCAGGGTGCCCGCCGCCGCGCCCAGCCCGAAGCCCAGCAGGATGCGCCCGGAGCTGAAGCCCACCCGCCGCCAGAACGCCGCCTGCGGCAGCAGCTCCAGCAGGGTGCGCAGCGCCTGCACCGGCGACACCAGGAACACCTCCTGCCCAATGGCCATGGCGGCGCACTGCCACACCGCCAGCCAGAACACCACCGCACCCGCGCGGCGGAAAAACTGTTTCGAACCCGTTCCCGTCATAGAACCCCTCTTGACATCCCTGCAAAAAAACACTATACTACAAACAGAAAAGGTGCTGCCCGCAATGGTCAGCTCCCTTCAGCTAGATAGTCAATAAGAATGACCGCTCAGCGTTTGGAAGACTGTGGGCGGTCATTTCTTATTGTTATGGATCTCCTGAAAGATTGCCCATGAGATCTTGAATGTAAGGCCGACCGTCCCGCCGATGACGAGAAGCAGCTGCATAACATCATTCCACACCATGAAGCATCCCCCCCCCCCCTTTCGCGTTTGCGAACGGGGGCAGCGGCACTCCAATGCCAGTGGCAGAAGAAATGCCGTTGGGGCCAGGGCCCGTGTTCCTTAACAATAATTCACATCCCCCGACGCTTGCCGGAGGGAGCATGACCACCTGTGATGCAGGCAGCACCTATCCACCACCCCAACCGGGGTGGCTTTTTTATTGTAGCATAGTTTCGCGCTGCCCGCAACGATTTTGCACCTATTCCTATTATAAATAAGTATAACACCCCGCGCCGCAAAAGCCAATGACCGCTGCATCACCGCCCATCAGCAGGCGTCATGCCCGTCATTACATTTCTTCATGTTTTCTTTCCTTGACATGAAAGCCGTAAAACGATACACTGGAAAGTATCCACCGCAGTGCCGCGCGCTGCGGAGCAGAAACGAGGGGTGCACATGCAGCAGAAACTTTCCGGCAGGAACCTGTTATTGGTCGGGTTCACGTTGTTTTCCATGTTCTTCGGGGCGGGCAATCTGATCTTCCCGCCGCACCTGGGCGCGCAGGCCGGGGCGAACCTGTGGCCTGCCTTCGCGGGGCTTGCGGTCAGCGCCATCGGCCTGCCCATCGCGGGCGTCGTGGCCGTGGCAAGGGCCGGGGGCCTGGACAAACTGGCCAGCCGGGTGCACCCGCTCTTTGCGCCGGTGTTCACCGTGCTGGTGTATCTCTCCATCGGGCCCTGCCTTGCCATCCCGCGCACGGCCAGCACCTCGTTCCAGATGCTGGTGCCGCTGGTGGGCGGCGGGGCCGGGCTGCAGCTGATCTACTCGGTGTTGTTCTTCACGGCAGCCTTCTGCGTGGCCCTACACCCGGACAAACTCACCGACCTGCTGGGCCGCATCCTCTGCCCCTGCCTGATCGGGCTGATCGTGGTGCTGTTCGCCGGGTGCCTTGCCCACCCGCTGACGGCCCACTATGCCGCGCCCAGCGCGGAATATGCTTCCCTGCCCGCCGCCCAGGGCATCCTGTACGGCTACCAGACCATGGACACCCTGGCCGGGCTGAACTTCGGGGCGGTGATCGCGCTGAACATCCGGGCCCGGGGCATCACCGAAGGCCCGGCCGTGGAGCGGGGCACCATCCGCGCCGGGTTCATCGCGGGCGGGCTGCTGCTGGCCGTCTACGTCATGCTGGGCCACGCCGGTGCCCAGACCGGGGCCGTGCACCCGGGCCTTGCCACCGGTGCCGAGGTGCTCACCGCCCTGGCGCAGGACCTGTTCGGCCGGGCGGGGCTGGTGCTCGTCGCGGCCATCTTCGTCATTGCCTGCTTCAACACCTGCGTGGGGCTCATCGCCTGCGTGGGGCAGTACTTCCACCAGCTGCTGCCCCGCATCCCCTACCCGGCCATCGCGGCCTTTTTCGCGGCGGCCAGCATGCTCATCTCGAACCTGGGGCTGGCGGGCATCATCCGGCTGTCCACCCCGGTGCTGAACGCCATCTACCCCGCAGCCATCGTGCTGATCACCCTTTCCTTCCTGCCGGGGCTGGAGCGCCGCCGGGCGGTCTACCCGCTGTGCGTGGGCTGCACCGCCGTGCAGAGCATCGCCGCCGCCCTGCCCCTGGGCCCGCTGTCGGCCCTTGCAAACGCCCTGCCCCTGGCCGGGCTGGGCTTCGGCTGGGTACTGCCCGCAGCGGCGGGATTTATCATTGGCATTTTGTTGAAAAAGTGAGGTATCTTTTATGATTCGACCCATCAACCGCGACCCGCTGTTTCTGGCACAGAAGTCCGCGCCTGCCACGCCGGAGGACGCGCCCATTGCCCGCGACCTGCTGGAGACCCTCACCGCCCATGCGGACAGGTGCGTGGGCATGGCGGCGAACATGATCGGCGAGGCAAAGTGCATCATCGCGGTGGAATCCGAGGACGGATATCTGGTGCTGTTCAACCCGGTCATCCTGAAAAGATTCGGGCCCTATGAAGCCGAGGAGGGCTGCCTCTCGCTGGAAGGCGTGCGCAAAGCGAAGCGCTGGCAGAGCATCAAAGTGCAGTACCAGACGGCGGAGGGCAAGCCGCGCATCAAGACCTTCACCGGCTGGACGGCGCAGATCATCCAGCACGAGATGGACCATTGCGAGGGAATATTGATTTAAACAAAAAGGGAACGGCTTTCGCCGTTCCCTTTTTCGTTTGAATCACATTAGCCTTTGACACCACCCAGTGCCACGCCGCGGACGATGAATTTCGACAGCAGCAGGTACACGACGATGACGGGCAGGATGGCGATGGCCACCATCATATACACCTTGCCCATATCAAACTTCAGGAAGTCTGCGCTGCGCAGCTGTGCGATGAGGATGGGCAGGGTCTTTTTGTCGGCACTGTCCAGCACCAGCGCGGGGATGAAGTAGTTGTTCCAGCTGGCCACGAAGGAGAAGATGGCCTGCACGGCCAGAGCCGGTTTCATGATGGGCAGCACGATCTTATTAAAGGTGTAGAACTCGCCTGCGCCGTCAATGCGGGCCGCTTCCACGATCTCCATGGGCAGGGACGCATCCAGGTACTGCTTCATGAAGAAGAAGACGGTGGGCGCTGCGATGCTGGGCACGATCAGCGGGATGAAGCTGTTCTTCAGGCCCATCTTGGTGATCAGCTGCAAAAAGCCCAGGGCCGACACCTGCGTGGGCATGGTCATAATCAGCAGGATGAGGGCAAAGGCGGCCTTCTTGAACTTGAAGTTATAGGCGTAGATGCCGTAAGCCGTCAGGGCCGAGAAGTAGACGCTGAACGCCGCCGAGAAGGCGGACACGATCAGGCTGTTGCGGATGCCGGTGAGCACCGGGATGTTGGCGTCGGCCAGCACGTTCTTCAGGTTGGTGACGAACGCGCCGCCCGGCAGCAGCGAGAAGCCTTTCTGGATCTCGAAGTGGTTGCGGGTGGAGTTGATCACCAGCACGTAGAAGAAGAACAGGCACAGAAAGCTGATGACCACCAGCACCAGATAGCACCATGCACGGCGTGCCGCCAGCGTAGCTTTTTCAGACTGAGATTTAGGAGCGTGTGCCATATCAGTTCCCTCCTTTTGCTGCCTTGGCAGCTGCTTTTCTGGCCGCTTTCAGCTCTTTGCGCTGGGCGCGGGTCAGGCCGTCATCCTCCTTGGTGAGGGAGAAATAGACCACCACGCACAGCACGGCGCACACGAGGAACAGCACCACGGAAACGGCACCGGCCATGCCATAGTTCTTGCTGAACAGGTGGTTGTTCAGATACATGATCATGGTGGTGGAGGTGCGGTTGGGGCCGCCCTTGCCGTTGGTCAAGATCTGCGGCACATCGAACATCTGCAGGCCGCCGATCATGGAAGTGATCATGACATAGATCAGGATGGGCCGGATGAGCGGGATGGTGATCTTCCAGAACATCTGGTTCGGGGTGCAGCCGTCCAGCTCGGCGGCCTCATACAGGGTGGGGTCCACACCCATGATGGCAGCCATCAGCATGATGGTGGTGTTGCCGAACCACATCAGAAAGTTCATCAGGCCCACAAGGCCGCGGTTGCCCCACACCGAGTTCATGAAGCTGAAGGGCTCGTCCAGGATGCCCATGCTCAGCAGCACCGAGTTCACCGGGCCGTTGTCCGAGAACAGCGCGAAGAACAGCATGGCAAAGGCCGAGGCCATGATCAGGTTGGGCATGTAGATGACCGTCTTAAAGAAGGTCTGGCCCTTGAGCTTGAGCCGCAGGTCGGTGAACCAGGCCGCCAGCAGCAGCGAGACGGCGATCTGCGGGATGAAGCCGATGATCCACAAAATCAGCGTGTTGCCGAAATACTTGGGCAGATCGGTGGCGAACAGGGTGATGTAGTTCTTCAGGCCCACAAAGGTGGGGCCGATGATCTTCAGGCCGCTGCGGTAATATTCAAAAAAGCTGTAGTAGATGGTGGATACCAGAGGGATCAGCTGAAATACCGCGAAGATGATGAAGAACGGCGCAATGAAGATGTAGCCCCACTTCGCGTAGCTGATCGACCCTTTCTTTTTCTTTTCTCCCATAGGATCGCCTCCCAAAGAAAAGGGGCGGGCGAGATATGCCGCCCGCCCCTTTTGATTCAGTTTTCAGTCAAACGTCGGAAGCCGTTATGCGGGCCAGACCACGTCGGTCAGCTCGGGGTACTTCTCCTGGATAGCGGTCTGGAAGTTCGCCTTGGCGGTGTCTTCGTCCACGTTGCCGGTGAAGTAATCCTTGAATGCGGCCTGGAAGCTCTCGGTGATGCCCTGATCGTAGGGGCCCGCGTTGGACATGTCGATCTTGCCTGCAGCCTCGGCGAACAGAGCGATGTGGTTCTGGCCGCCCAGGAAGTCGGAGCTGTAATCGCTGTTGGCGATCTCGTTCATGGCCTTTTCGTTGTTGGTGTAGTCCTGAGTATCCAGGGTGATCTGCTTCATGATGGCTTCGTCGCAGGTCAGCTTCTGCATGATGTCGCGGATGAGCTCAATGTTGTCGCTGCCCGCTGCGCCGCAGATCCAGGTGCCGCCCCAGTAGTAGGGCTGAGGGCCTTCGCACACAGCGTAGTCGCCGTAGATGCCGTTGCCTACCTGCGGGGTCTCACCGTCGGCCACCGGGGTCTCCAGCGAGTTGCCCAGCAGGGTGAAGTTGATGCCCCAGGTGGAGTAGAAGAAGCCGAACACCTTGCCGGTGGGGCCCTGGTCGGCGGCCCACTGGCTGTCCCACAGGCTGGACTTGTTGTTGTAGCCCTTATCGGTGTACTCCTTGGTCTGGTCCACCCACTTCATCATATTGGGGTCCACGTTGATGGTGGTGCCGTCCACCCAGGGTGCACTGATGTTGTTGGAGAAGGTGCGGAAGGAATCGTCGAAGCCGGAGAGCATCTTGTAGCCCTTGGCGTAGGCCTGGGCTGCCACATCGTTGAACTTATCCCAGTCGGACAGGTAGCTCTGCACTTCGGTGGGGTCGTCGGTGCCCAGAACATCCTTTGCGATGCTGCGGCGGTAAGCGAACAGACCCGGGGTAGCCTGCCAGGTGGTGCCGCGCTGGCTGCCGTCCACGGTGACGATGTCCTTGGTGTACTGGTACTGGCCGGACAGGTCGTCGTCGGTCAGGCCGATGTCGGCCTTCACGTCCAGCGCGTAATCGGAGTCCACATACTTCAGAGCGTAGTCGGCCTCGATCAGGAAGATGTCGATCTTGTCGTCATCGGCGGCGGAATCCTGGCTCAGCAGGGCTTCGTCCAGCTTGTTCTGGTAGTTGTTGTTCTCGTTGGGGTTGATGGTCCACTTGACGACGGTGCCGTCCTTCAGGGTGGTGGTGGACTTATCCTCTGCCACCTCGGAGACCTCGGGGTAGTAGGCGTTGAAGCGGCTCTGGAACTCATCGTTCCAGCACCAGATGTTCAGCACCTTGCCCTGTGCGGCGGGGGCTTCGGAAGCGGCAGAAGAAGCAGTGGCCGAGGAAGCGGTGCTGGTGGAGGCGGAACTGCCGCCGCAGGCAGCCAGAGCTGCACCAATGGTCACGGCACCGGAAGCGAGCAGGAAATTACGGCGAGAGATCTTTTTCATAAGGGTAAACCTCCTTCATGGTTTTCCATTATCAACTTTCTTCTTCAGAAAAGGTCCTTTGCACAGGAGCCTTCGGAGACAAATTGTGTTTCACAGCCCGCGCACCGAGCCACCGTCCAGCAGCCTGCCGGAGACCCGGATCTGTTCGGGCAGCGTCACGCGGGGGTGTTCGATCAGCTCAATGAGCTTTTCGGCTGCGGTGCGGCCCAAAGCCGCGGTGTTCTGCTGGTAGGTCACCAGCTGGGGCTTGACCACCCGGGAGAGGTAGATGCCGTCGTAGCCCATCACCGAGATGTCCTCCGGGATGGAAAGGCCTTTCTCGCTGATGGCGTTGTAGCCGCCCAGAGCGGAGAAGTCGTCGGGGAAGATGATGCAGGTGGGCGGCTCGTGCAGTTCCAGCAGGGCCCGGGTCTCGGCGGCGCAGCGGTCTGCGTCGTGGTAGACGCCGCTGCGGACGTACTCCTCCGGCACCTGCAGGCCCAACTCCTCGCACACCTGATAGAAGCCCGCCAGACGGTTCTCGGTGACGGCGGTCTTTTCGCCGTGGATGAAGGCGATGCGCCGGTGGCCGCAGGCCCACGCCTGCCGCACCAGAGCTTTCAGACCGGCGACGTTGTCGGAGAGCACCGCCATGCGGTTGTTGAACACATGGTCGATGGTCACCACCGGCACCTCGCTGTTCACCAGCTCCACCACCTGCGGGTCGTAGAAGTTCACGCAGGCGATCACCACACCGTCCACATTGCGGTAGCGGCAATGTTCGAGGTAGCTCATGCTCTTACCGCTGTGGTTGATGAAGGTGATGTCGTAGCCGCGCTTTTCCGCTTCCACCTTGAAGCTGTCCAGCACGGCGGAGAAGTATTCGTGGGTCAGGCCGCTCTGCCGTTCGTCCACGAACAGAACGCCCAGGTTGTAAGTTCGGTTGGTCTTCAGGGCGCGGGCGGCGGCGTTGGGCAGGTAGCCCATGCGGTGCGCTGCGGCGCGTACCCGCTCCCGTGTGGCAGGCGAGATATCCGGCTGGTCGTTCAGCGCCTTGCTGACCGTTGCCACCGACACGCCGCATTCCTTTGCCAGATCTTTCAGGGATGGCATCGCCTGCTCGCCTCCTTCCCGAAGAACGGTTTCGCGGGTGGATGTTCTTCGTCATGTCCTTAATCGTTTTCGCAAGTTCATGATAGCGCACTCTGCACGAAAAATCAAGCGCAAACGCAAAAGTTTTGGGCTTTTAGCATCACTTTTGGCGTTTTGTTCGGTTCCGGCGGGCCGGAATTGTGCATCTCGAATGGTTTTCGTTACATTTCGGTTAAAATCGAAACTTTTTTCGCTGTCGTTTTCGTCCCATCTAATATTACTTTTAAATGGGCTTCCGGCCCCTTCGTTTTGCTGCGCACCGCTCTGCCCTGACGGGCCCGCCGGAAAAAGTTTCCGCAAAAACCGTGCATCCACGCCCGTTTTGTGAAAAAATCTTTCCAAAGTTTTTTCGCAAAAGCTCTTGCATTTTGTGCGCGGTTCGGCTATTCTAAAAGCAAAGAGAATGCTCCCGCCGTCATGCTTAATCGTTTTCGCAAACGCGAAGCAGCCGGGCCTTCCCGGCAGCTGTACAAGGAGGAAGCATTTATGAGATTCGGTCACTTCGATGATGAACACAAGGAATACGTCATCACCACCCCGCGCACGCCCCTGCCCTGGATCAACTACCTGGGCAGCGAGGATTTCTTCAGCCTTGTCTCCAACACGGCGGGCGGCTACAGCTTCTACCGCGACGCCCGGATGCGCCGCCTGACCCGCTACCGCTACAACAGCTCCCCGCTGGACATGGACGGCCACCACATCTACATCAAGGACGGCGATACCGTCTGGAACCCCGGCTGGCAGCCCACCAAGACCCCGCTGGACCGCTACACCTGCCGCCACGGCCTGGGCTACACCGTGATCGAGGGCGAGAAGAACGGCGTGGCCGCCGCGCAGGAGCTGTTCGTACCCAAAGGCGACGCCTGCGAGCTGGACCGCCTGACCCTGCAGAACCACACCGACGCCGTGAAGGAGCTGGACGTCTTCGGCTATGTGGAGTTCTGCCTGTGGGACGCCATCGACGACAGCTCCAACTTCCAGCGCAACTTCTCCACCGGCGAAGTGGAGGTGGAGCCCGGCGTCATCTACCACAAGACCGAGTACCGCGAACGCCGCGACCACTACGCGGTGTTCTGGTCCGACACGCCGGTCACCAGCTTCGACACCACCCGCGACGCATTCTGTGGGGTGTACGGCGGCCCGGCAGACCCCGAGGCCGTCCGCGCCGGGCACTGCTCCGGCTCCATCGCCCACGGGTGGGCCCCGGTGGGCGCGCTGCACATCCACGTCACCCTGGCCCCGGGCGAGGAAAAGAAGATTTTGTTCGGTCTCGGCTACATCGAGAACCCCCAGGACGAGAAGTTCACCGCCCCGGGCGTCATCAATAAAGCGCGTGCCCACGCCATGATCAGCCGCTACGCCACCAGCGCCCAGGTGGATGCCGCCCGCAAAGCCCTGGCCGACCATTGGGAAGCACTGCTCTCCACCTACCACCTGGAATCCAGCGAGGAAAAGCTGGACCGCATGGTGAACATCTGGCACCAGTACCAGTGCATGGTCACCTTCAACATGAGCCGCTCCGCCAGCTACTTTGAGAGCGGCACCGGCCGCGGCATGGGCTTCCGCGACAGCTGTCAGGACCTGCTGGGCTTCGTGCACATCATCCCCTCCCGCGCCCGGGAGCGCATCCTGGACATCGCCGCCACCCAGTTTGAGGACGGCAGCGCCTACCACCAGTACCAGCCCCTGACCAAGAAGGGCAACCGCGACATCGGCACCGGCTTCAACGATGACCCGCTGTGGCTCATTGCGGGCACCGCCGCCTACCTGCGCGAGACCGGCGACTGGTCCATTCTGGACGAGCAGGTGCCCTTTGACAACGACGAAAGCAAGGCCCAGCCCCTGATGGAGCACCTGCGCCGCAGCTTCAACTTCACCTGCACCCACCTGGGCCCCCACGGCCTGCCCCTCATCGGCCGCGCCGACTGGAACGACTGCCTGAACCTGAACTGCTTCTCGGAGCACCCGGGCGAGAGCTTCCAGATCACCGGCCCCAGCGAGGGCCCCGTGGCCGAGAGCGTGTTCATCGCGGGCATGTTCGTCAAGTACGGCCATGAGTACGCCGAACTGTGCGATCACCTGCACCTCACCGACGAGGCCGCCGCGGCCCGCAAGAGCATCGACGCGGTGGAGCAGGCCACCCTCACCGCGGGCTGGGACGGCGCGTGGTTCCGCCGCGCCTACGACGCCTTTGGCAAGCCGGTGGGCAGCAAGGAGTGCACCGAGGGCCAGATCTTCATCGAGCCCCAGGGCATGTGCGTCATGGCGGGCATCGGCAAAGAGACCGGCCAGGCCGCCGCCGCCCTTAGGAGCGTGGAGGAACGGCTGGACACCAAGTACGGCGTGGTGCTGCACCAGCCCGCCTACACCAGTTACCAGCTGAACCTGGGCGAAATTTCCAGCTATCCCCCGGGCTACAAGGAGAACGCGGGCATCTTCTGCCACAACAACCCCTGGATCAGCTGCGCCGAGGCGGTGCTCGGCCACGGCGATCGGGCCTTTGAGGTCTACCGCAAGACCTGCCCGGCCTACATTGAGGACATTTCCGAGATCCACCGCACCGAGCCCTACGTCTACAGCCAGATGGTGGCAGGCAAGGACGCCCCCACCTTCGGCGAAGCGAAGAACAGCTGGCTGACCGGCACGGCGGCGTGGACCTTCTTCAACGTGAGCCAGTACATTCTGGGCATCCAGCCCACGCTGGACGGCCTGAAGGTGGACCCCTGCATTCCCCACACGCTGGGCAGCTTTACAGTCACCCGCCGCTTCCGGGGCGCGGTGTACCACATCACGGTGGACAATGCCGCCGCCGTCCAGCACGGCGTGAAGGTCGTCACTGTGGACGGCAGGGCCATCGCGGGCAATGTGCTGCCGCTGGCCCCGGCAGGCACCGAAGTGGCCGTGCGGGTCACCATGGGATAAGCGTTTCGCAAAGCATTTTCATAATTTCTCCTTCCTAACAAAAACAGCCGGGCACGAAAACCGTGTCCGGCTGTTTTTGCGGGGGGTAAGCCTTCCCCCTTGCAATTTTGGGGAAAGAGGTGTAGAATACAAGGCACAAGCAAATACAGGGGAGCTCGTGGCAGCGGGCTGAGAGGAAGTACCCGAACTTCGACCCTTTTACCTGATGCGGATAATGCCGCCGTAGGAAGTCAGCATGTGCGTGATTTTTTGCAGGAGGCTCCGCCGGGGCCCCCTGTTTTTTTGTTGCATTTTTTCTTAAGGAGGAAGACCCAGCCGCGCCGGATGTAAAAGGGGCGGCTTCTGCGGGAGGGCCGCAGCGGGCTGAGGGGGAGCGCCCTGAGCCTGGAAAACCGTCAGCGATGGGAAGCCGTGTTCCGGCGTGAGAGGAGGCCAGCAAGCCTCGACCGCTTCCGTATATCCCCTGCCCCCGGTGCGCCCGTCTGCGCCCGGTGCGGGGGTGTTCTGCGGGGGCGCTGGCTGTGCCCCTGCCGCCTTGAAAGGAGCGTCCCTATGAAAAACATCTCTGTGAAAAAGCTGGCTCTGGCCGGTATGCTGTGCGCTTTGTGCGTGGTGGGCAGCGTGTTCAGCTTCCCCATGTTCGGCAGCAAGTGCGCCCCCATCCAGCACATGGTCAACGTGACCTGTGCCGTGCTGCTGGGCCCCTGGTGGGGCCTCGGCGTGGCCTTTGTGGCTTCCCTGCTGCGCAATCTGCTGGGCCTGGGCAGCCTGATGGCCTTCCCCGGCAGCATGTTCGGTGCGCTGCTGTGCGGCCTGGTGTACCACAAGACCAAAAACATCTTTGCCACCATGGTGGGCGAGGTATTCGGCACCAGCATCCTGGGCGGCCTGTGCGCTTACCCCGTGGCCATCTTCCTCATGGGCAAGAGCGCCGGCGACATCGCCTTCTACGCCTACATCGTGCCCTTCCTGATCTCCACCGCCGTGGGTTCCATCATTGCGGGCGTGCTGGTGTACAGCCTGCAGCGTTCCGGTGCCCTGCGCTCCATGCAGCAGAGCCTTTCTTAACGGAGGTGCTTCGAAATGTTTAAAACGGAGTTCGAGAATGTGCGCACCAAGTGCCCGCTCATCCACAACATCACAAATTACGTCACCGTGAACGACTGCGCCAACATGGTGCTGGCCTGCGGTGCTTCGCCCATCATGGCCGACGATGCCGCCGAGGTGGAGGACATCACCACCATCTGCGGCGGGCTCAACATCAACATCGGCACCCTGAACAGCCGCACCATCACCAGCATGCTGCTGGCGGGCAAAAAGGCGAACGCCCTGGGCCACCCCGTGGTGCTGGACCCGGTGGGCGCGGGCGCCTCCAAGCTGCGCACCGACACCGCTTTCCGCCTGCTGAAGGAAGTGAAGTTCACGGTCATCCGCGGCAACATCTCGGAGGTGAAGACCCTGGCTTCCGGCGCGGGCACCACCAAGGGCGTGGACGCCGATGTGGCCGATAAGGTCACCGAAGAAAACCTCGACGCCGCCGTGGACTTTGCCAAAAAGTTTGCCGCCGAGACCGGGGCCGTGGTCGCCATCACCGGTGCCATCGACATCGTGGCCGACGGGGAGAAGGCCTACTGCATCCGCAACGGCCACCCCATGATGAGCAGCATCACCGGCACCGGCTGCCAGCTCTCGGCCCTGACGGCGGCCTTTGTCACCGCGAACCCGGGCCATGCGCTGGACGCTGCTGCGGCCGCCGTGTGCGCCATGGGCCTTGCAGGCGAGATCGCCCACAAGCGCCTGACCGCGCTGGACGGCAATTCTTCCTACCGCAATTACATCATCGACGCCATCTACAACATGACCCCGGAACAGCTGGAAAAAGGAGCAAACTATGAAGTGCGATAAGCAGACCATGCTTTTGTACGCCGTCACCGACCGCGCGTGGGTGGGCAAACAGACCCTGTATGAGCAGGTGGAGAGCGCCCTGAAAGGCGGTGCCACCTGTGTGCAGCTGCGGGAAAAGCACCTGGGCGATGAAGATTTCCTGCGCGAAGCCATCGAAATTCATGCCCTGTGCCAGCGCTACGGCGTGCCGCTGTTCATCAACGACAATGTGGAGGTGGCCATCCGGTGCCACGCCGAGGGCGTGCATGTGGGCCAGAGCGACATGGAAGCAGCCCAGGTGCGCCAGCGCGTGGGCGAGAACATGATGATCGGCGTTTCCGCCCACACGGTGGAGGAGGCGCGCCGCGCCGTGGCCCACGGTGCCGACTGCCTGGGCGTGGGGGCGGTGTTCGCCACCAGCACCAAGACCGACGTGGACGTTCTGCCCCGCCAGACCCTCATCGACATCTGCAATGCCGTGGACGTGCCGGTGGTGGCCATCGGCGGCATCCACAAGGAGAACATCCTGCAGCTCAAGGGCACCGGCGTGGACGGCGTGGCCCTTGTGAGCGCCATCTTTGCCGCAAAGGACATTGAGGCCGAGTGCCGGGAGCTGCGCGCCCTTTCGGAGCAGATCATAAAGTAAGCTATCATCCCGCGGCAAATCGGGGGCACCACCTTGGGCCGCGTTACAAAATTCATGGAGAAAACCAACATGAAAAGCGTATTTTGCGCAGGTGCCGGCATCCAGAGCGTACTGTTTTTTCTGAATGACGGCTATCTGCAACTCCCTTTGTATGACCAGCACCCTGCTGTTCAGAGATAAACTGTCATTTGGAGGAACACAGCGTATGCAGACTTATACCACCCAGATGGATGCCGCCCGCAAGGGCATCATCACGCCGCAGATGGAGATCGTGGCTAAAAAAGAGTATCGCACCACCGAGGAGATCCGCCAGTGGGTGGCCGAGGGCAAGGTAGCCATCCCGGCCAACAAGCACCACGAGTGTTTGAACCCCGAGGGTGTCGGCTCCATGCTGCGCACCAAGATCAACGTGAACCTTGGTGTCTCCCGCGACTGCAAGGACTACAACGTGGAGATGCAGAAGGTGATGAGCGCCGTCAACATGGGTGCCGAAGCCATTATGGATCTTTCCAGCCACGGCAACACCCAGCCCTTCCGCCAGAAGCTGACCCACGAGTGCCCGGTGATGATCGGCACCGTGCCGGTGTACGATTCGGTCATCCACTACCAGCGCGATCTGGCTGAGCTGACCGCACAGGACTTCATCGATGTGGTGCGCCTGCATGCAGAGGACGGCGTGGACTTCGTCACCCTGCATTGCGGCATCACCCGCAAGACCATCGAGCAGATCCGCAAGCACAAGCGTAAGATGAACATCGTCAGCCGCGGCGGCTCGCTGGTGTTTGCATGGATGAGCATGACCGGCAACGAGAACCCTTTCTACGAGCACTTTGATGAAATCTGCGACATCTGCGCCGAGCACGACGTGACCATCTCGCTGGGCGACGCCTGCCGCCCCGGCTGCCTTGCCGATGCCACCGATGTGTGCCAGATCGAAGAACTGGTGCGTCTGGGCGAGCTGACCAAGCGTGCATGGGCCCACAACGTGCAGGTCATGGTGGAAGGCCCTGGCCATGTGCCGCTCAATCAGGTGGCCGCTAACATGGAGGTGCAGAAGTCCATCTGCATGGGTGCACCCTTCTACGTGCTGGGGCCCCTGGTCACTGATATTGCCCCCGGCTACGACCACATCACCGCTGCCATCGGCGGTGCCGTGGCGGCCATGAGCGGCGCGGCCTTCCTGTGCTATGTGACCCCCGCCGAGCATCTGGCACTGCCCAATGTGGAGGACGTCAAGCAGGGCATCGTGGCCTCCAAGATCGCGGCCCACGCCGCCGACATCGCCAAGGGCATCCCCCATGCCCGGGATATCGACGACAAGATGGGCGATGCCCGCCGCGTACTGGACTGGGATGCACAGTTCGCCTGCGCGCTGGACCCCGAGACCGCCAAGGCCATCCGCGACGCCCGCCTGCCCGAGGATGACCACAGCGACACCTGCAGCATGTGCGGCAAGTTCTGCGCCGTGCGCAGCATGAACAAAGCGCTGGCCGGTGAGTACATCGACATTCTGTAAGCTTTTCCCGCGCTGAAAGGCGCTTCTTCCTCCGGGACTGCTGCACAAGCCGTGCGGCAGTCCCTTTTTTGTGGGACGCTTTAAATGCCCTCCGCTGCCGGGTTGCGGCACATTCAGTGGAATTATTATTTTTCGTTTGCTGCACTGCGTTCAGTTTGGTCAATCTATTCTATCAATATTTTAGATTTTACAATTCTTCTGTGCTGTACTATAATGAAGTAGCAACTTTATTTCTCAAAAGTACAGGAGGCTGTTTTCTTGATAGTTGATCTGATCGAAGCGCTTTACCGCCTGCTGTGGGGCGATCTGTTCACCCTGCCGGTGGCGGGCGGCATTGGCATCTCCTTTATGGTGGTGCTGCTGTTTGCAGCCGGTATCGGCTTTACCCTGCGCACAAGGCTGCTGCCGGTGCGGCTGTTCCGGGATATGATCGGCGCAGTGTGCGAAAAAAAGCAGGCTGCGGGCGGGCTTTCCTCCTTCCAGACACTGGTCATCTCTACTGCCACCCGCGTGGGCATGGGCAACCTGGTGGGCGTGGTGGCGGCCGTGTCTGCAGGCGGCGCAGGCGCGGTGTTCTGGATGTGGGTCACGGCCCTGCTGGGTGCTTCCACCTCCTTTGTGGAGTCCACGCTGGCGCAGAAATACCGCGTGCCGGACCCGCTGTACGGCGGCTGGCGGGGCGGCCCGGCCTACTACCTCCATGTGCTGGCCGAGCGCAAGCGGGGCAAAAAGCTCAAGCGGTCTGTTGTGGCGGCGCTGTTCGCGGTGTCCGGCCTCATCTGCTGGTGCGGCATCAGTCAGGTCATCTCCAACTCGGTGAGCTCGGCGTTCCAGAACGCCTTCCACGTCCCGCCGCTTGCCACCACGCTGGTGCTCACGGCCATCGCGGCGGTGATCGTGCTGCGCAAGAACGCCACCGTGAAAAGCCTGGACGTGATGGTGCCCATCATGGCGGTGTGCTACTTCGTGCTCACGGTGGGGGTGGTGCTGTTCAACCTGCCCAAGCTCCCGGCCGTGTTCGGGCGCATCTTTGCCGAGGCCTTCGGGCTGCGGCAGGCAGCGGCAGGCGGCTTTGGCGCCGTGCTGATGAACGGCGTCAAGCGCGGGCTGTTCTCCAACGAGGCGGGCAGCGGCTCGGCCCCCTGCGCGGCGGCCGCCGCCGAGTGCGACGACCCGGTGAAGATGGGCTTCGTGCAGGCGCTGGGCGTGCTGATCGACACGGTGGTCATCTGCAGTTGCACGGCCTTTCTGATGCTGCTGGTGCCGGAATCGCTCACCGCAGGCCTTGCGGGCATGGACCTTTTGCAGGCCGCCATGCAGTACCACTTGGGCAGCTTTGGCATCGTGTTCATTGCGGTGATCTTAGCGCTGTTCAGCTTCTCCACCTTTTTGGGGGTGCTGTACTACGCCCGGGGCAACGTGGCCTACCTGTGCGGCGACAACTGGTGGAGCCAGACCGCCTACAAGCTGCTGGCGCTGGCTATGCTGCTGGTGGGCGGCACACAGGCCTACACCGTGGTGTGGGACCTGGGCGACGTGGGCATCGGGCTGATGACCATCTTCAACATGCTTGCGCTGGTGCCCATGGCCCCGGAAGCGCTGGACGCCCTGCGCACCTACGAGCGGCAGCGCAGGCTCTGACACGCAGACAAAAAGGAGCGGCTCCCTTGCGCGGGGAGCCGCTCCTTTGTTTTACAACCGATTCCGCGGGATGAAGTATCGTCCCGTGCCGTAGTCCTCTTTGGGTTTGAGTTCATCCACATCCTTGAGGAGCTTGCAGGTGAAATTATACTGCCGCGTCACCCGCCGCAGCTGATGCTGCGCTTCCTCTATGTCGCCGTCCTCCAGCGCATCGACCAGCAGCTCCATCACCTTGCTCAGGTTGGCGTAGCCCGCGTTCAGGCACAGACCATAGAATTTGTGCGCCGCGCGCATGGTCAGCTCTATGTTTCCCTCTGGTTGGTCCATCATGGCCTTCATCCGGTTGTAGCTTTCGTCCTGCGGGAACATCTCGGCGATCTTCACGAGCAGCGACTCTTTGCCCAATCGCCGGAGCACCCTGTGATAATTGGCCCCCATCTGGGTGTAGCATTCTTCCATCGTCATCGAGCGATCACCGTGCCTTTCTTTCGCCCGGTGCGTTCCGGGAACGTTATAACTTCGTGATACCTTTTATAATAGCATGTTCGCCCGCAATTTGCAATGCGGGCAGGGAAAGTCTGCGCTTTGTACAATTCCCGCAGCCGTTTTTCACGCTTTGCCGATGCATTGCCCCGCCCCACAGCCGCCGCACCGGGTGGCGGGAAAAATTTCTTTGTCCAAAATGCAGAAAACCCGTTGACAAAATCGACCTTTCATGCTAAAATAAGCAAGTCGTCCGGCTTAACGGATGTACAGGAAGTGAATATGGGCGTGTTCCCGAGTGGCCAATGGGGACAGACTGTAAATCTGCTGCTTTCAGCTTCGGTGGTTCGAATCCACCCGCGCCCACCAAACAAGAAAAATCCGAACCTGTTTCCGATTGGAGAAGGGTTCGGATTTTTCGTTTTCTTCGGGTACAACAATGAAGGCTCCCGTGGACGGCGTAAAACTCCGATGCCTTGTCATAGACCGTAACCACACAATAAGCGTTTGGAGGACACGATGATGAAGTACGATGCAAGAGCCTGTTCGTTCAACATGGATACCGGGGGTGTGGAGTTGACTCTCCAAGATGGGCGAAAAATTTCCATTGACTGCACCGGGGTCGAGGATGCGCTGAATGTGACCATGGTGCAACAGACAGAACTGGACTACCTTATCTACAATGATCCACTGGGCTATGCCGATTTGATTTTGAATGGTGACCCGGAGGAATATTTGAAGAATGTGGCCGGGAGCCATGGGCTAGAAGATTAAGGACAAAAAAATAAGAGGTGTGCCCAACTGGACACACCTCGGTGAGATACATCTATATAAGGCAGGGCGTTCCCTTTACTGGGAGCGTCCTGCTGTTTTTATGCGGCAACAGGCAAGGCTTGTAGAGCTTCCTGTTCTTTCAGCCATTCCTCATATTCACGCTGGCCTTCCTCGCTGTTGAAAAACTCAACCATGGAGGGATAAAAGCAACGCGCAAGGGTCTTGATTGCTTCATCCGGGTAGCCGGATTTGTTCAACTTCTTCTTTTTGTTCAAATGGTATCCTCCGAAAATCAAAGTTCCATATCTTGCCCACGCTTGCGGTTTTTCTGCGGCACATTCATGGTGTGCTCCTGCTTGGGGGCAAGAATCTTTTCCAGAAAGCCACGCACCAGTTCGGGCGCACGGTGGAGAGCATCCAGATAAGGCTTCACATCATACCAAAGGTCGTGGTACTTGTTGCTCCAATGAATGGCTTCCTTCTTGGCGGTGGAAAGTTCTTCTTTCAGGCGGCGGTTCTCCACGTCCATCATATAGCCGTGGTCGGCTTGCTTTTTCAGCTTGGAAAATTCTTCTTCGGTCAGCGAGTAGTTACCGAGAAAGGTGCGCTTGCCGATATAATCCAGATCGCGCGCATGAATGAGGGCTTCTTTCGTGAGCGTGGCCTTTTTCTGAATGGAGGCAAGTTCTTTCTCCTTTTGGGAGAGGGTCTGACTGGTTTTAGCAAGCGATTGTGCCTGCTGGTCGGCTTGGACGGTCAGGCTGTCCAGCCGCTCCTGCTCCCGCTGGACTTTGAACTGGGTGACGGTCAGGTGTTCTTCGGTGCTGCCACGCTCGCCGCGCTCCACATCGGTGTATCCGGTAGCGCGCATATAGTTGAAGAAATCGTCCTGCAGGACGCTGTACGACTTCTTCAGGACGGGCTTGCCGTTCTTTTGCAGGACAGGCTTCCCAGCATCGTCCAGCATGGGCTTGGAAGCCCACTTCTTGCTTCGGCTGACCTGCATGACGGTCTCCTTGACGGTGCCGACCAGTGCCTTGTCCTTGCAGCGTTTCGACCAGAGGATCTGCTTTTCCACCACAGGCACATAGACCACATGAAGATGGTAGTGGTAGACCTCCCGGCCTAATGCTTCGGTCATGGCACGGTTGATCTCATCGGCGTGCATGACTGCCGAGAGGATATACTGCTCACCGCCCACGATTTGAACGGCAGCTTGGTAGGCATCCTCATAGAACTGCTTGGCGAACTCGTAGCCGCCGTGGTTGTCAAAGTAGGCCGAGTTGACATCAAAGACAAGTTCGCAGTAGTGGGTGGCATCCGGCTTCAGGCCGCGCGTGGAAATGGTTCCAGCGGCTTCCAGTTGGGCAAATAGGTCAGTGTAGCTGGCGGTTGGCTTTTTGAAGTGGACGTTCCATGCAGCGCGCTGGGGGATAATATCGGGGTTCCGATAGCTGTCCTTTTCGCGCTCGTTGTGCTGCTGGGTGTTGCCAACGGCCTTATCCGAAACGGCGAGGTTTCGGACACTTGTGCGGTCAATACCATCATTTCTTGCCAAAGGGCATCCCTCCTTTCAAGGTTCATCGAGAGGTGACGGGGAACGGAGATGCACTTCTTCGGAAGTGTAATAACCCACTATAACACTTTCATCCCTATGGGCTGCAAAGTGTAGTGGGCTCTTCGAGGACTCTCCGAGGGGGAACGTCTCCTGCGGGAGAGTTAATCGAGTTCACGTTTGCGAAGCAATGAAAGCCCCAGTGGGGCTTTTAAGTGACCGAACGGTCTTGCGCCAGCAAGATGGAGGGGCCTCGCCCCGACAAGTTCGCACAATGCGAACTTGATTGCTCCGTACGCATTTGAAAAAATTGCGTACGGACTTCAAATAACCTGTACGGTCTGTACGACGTACAGGAATCCAAAATATAAACGATACCACGTTTTAATTTGCTTCGATTCGCCGTACAGGTGCGTACAAGTACAGACCGTACAGGTTGTACGAACTTCTTCCGTGAAAAAATGCACTTTTTACGGGCAGGGGTGGACAAGCGGTTCGATGCCTGCAAAACCGCGCACCCTGCGGCCACCGGGCAGGGCGGTGTTATGTGTTGCACCAGAGTATCCCCGTGTGGGAACTCTGGTGTTTTTTGCTTCCTGCCTGAATATACGGAAAATTTTGCAGGAGGGGCGAAAAAGCGGCAAAACTGCAACGGAAAAAGAAAAAAGCCCTTACTGGTTGCAGGGCTGCAACAGCAAGGGCAGAGAGGAAACCGTATATTGAACAAAACGGCAGAGCGTATTATAATGAGGAAAAAGCTCAAAAAGGAGGGCCGACCACATGGCACAGGAATATCTGCCCGCACCATCCAACGTCCGTCTTGCGGACTTGATGAAAGAGCACAACATCAGCCAACCAGAACTTGCCAAGGAACTCGGCTGCTCCAAAAGCACCATCAGCCGCTTCATCAGCGGCGCAAAAGGGACGCTGACCCATGAGCAGGTGCTGAAGGTCGCAAGGCTGTTCAACGTATCTACGGATTTCCTGCTGGGAGAAACCAACATCCCCGACCGCAAAAATTACGACATTGCCGAACTTGGCCTGTCCGTAGAAGCCGCAAAGAACCTCTACACGGGGCGTGTCAATACAGAGGTGGTCAACCTGCTGTTGGAAAACGCCCGGTTTGCAGAGCTTACTTACCGCATAGCGCAGTATTTTGACGATACTTTTGCTTCCGGCATCGCAGCACAGAACGCCATGCTCACGACATTGAGCACCCTGCTGCGCACAAAGGTCAAGACCTCGGCAGCAGCTAAAGCCGCAAAGGACATCAGCCTTCGGAGAAAGCCAGTGTATCAAGGCGACCTTGATGATATTGAAATGTACTTCATGGCAGCGGTCAAGGAAATCAAAAAGGGAATCGGGAGCCATTACGCCGAACAGGAAGCCATGAGCAAGAAAGCGGCAGAGAAAATGTTCACCGAATTAACCAAAGGGCAGGATGTGCAGCACCCAACGATTACGGCAGAGCAGTTGACGGATGCAATGTTGGACAGCGTTTCGGGTATGGAAGGAGCCACGCCGGAAGCACTGGAACAGCTGCGAAGCGGTCTGTTGGGAATCTTGCAGTCTGCCGCAGAGCAGGAAAACGCCCATGAAGCAGACGAATGAACGGCTTTGTGCGCTGGCACAGAAAGGGGACGCTACCGCACTGGACAGCCTGATCGAAAACAACAAGTCCTTTATTGGCAAGGAGGCAAATGACCTTTTCCGCAGCATGAATCTGGCACAGTCCGGCCTGAACCTTGACACGGACGATTTGAAACAGGCGGGCAATCTGGGCTTATGGAAAGCTGTGCCGAAGTTCGATGCAGCGCGCGGCATGAAGTTCCTGACCTATGCGGCTCCTGCCATCCGCAACGCCATGATGGACATGGTGCGGGATGCCTTTACTGCTTTTGAGCAGCGGATGGTGACGGAGGATAAGGACGGTATCTGCTACCAGCGCGTTTCGCTGGACGATACAAAAGGCCGCGCCAAAAAGGCCGATGAACAGGCCATGGATAACCTGTGGTTGGAACTGCCGTGGTGGTTTATATGAAAAGTCGTAAAATGATCTTTGCTCTTTACAATGTTGTGTACCAAATGGATGCTGCGACCCCTTTGGAAACCCAAGAGAATACGGTGGAGGTATAGCGCACTAGGGACAAGTGTGCTATACTCAACTTGAAATATGTCAACGATTCGGGAGGCTAATCATGGATTTTTCTTCGATGAGCGGTTGGGACTTTGAGCGGTATTGTGCGGACTGCTTACTGAAAAAGGGCTTTACCAAGGCTGAGGTGACCTCTGGCTCTGGTGACCACGGCGTTGATATTATTGCGGAACAAAATGGTATTCGGTTTGGCATCCAGTGCAAGCTCTATCAGGGACAAATTCCCAATAAGGCTGTACAGGAGGCATATACAGGTGCGTCCTACTATGATTGCGATGTTGCTGTTATTATGAGCAATTCGGAATTAACGAAACAGGCACAGACAGAGGCGAAGAAACTTCGGGTAAAGTTTTGGAATGTTGCAGATTATACACCAGAAGGTACAGATCGTGACTATAATTCGATGAACACATCAACGGAGAGCTACGAAAATTATAAACGTCAGCAAAAAAGCAATGAAAGTCGGATTGAAAACGAGATGAATAGCAGACTGCAATTATTTGACAATGCTGACGAAAATTGTTTGCTTCTTCCTCAATTAAGAAATTCCACCAATCGTTATCAATATGAAAAAGCTTCCCAGTGGCTAGTGCTTTCAAAATTGAACGAGGATACATGGTATCCTATTATTCGTTCAATGCAGACTTTTTGCGATGAAGTGAATGAATCCCCTAAAAATGAACCTGCTGTCTCCAGCTTGCCTGGAAAGTTGCTATATTTGAAGCATCTTTCTAGCACATTTTCAATCACAGGGGAAAGTTTGCGGCTATCCCTAAGGAAAAAATGTGAGTTAATAGATAGCAAGTTACGAACCAGTCAGTCAATCTCATCTACTGATTCAAAGTCGCTTAATTTAACCTATTGGGAAGTTTTGTACCTGATAAATCAGTCAAATCAATCGTTCGAGTGCATTCAAAAAGTAATGGATGCTATTTTTGATGATGAATATGCGATAATTGAAGATAGAGACGCACTGATTGCGCTGTTAGATTCAAATCGCTTTATGGTTGATTTTCAAGGCGACTTAACGGCCCAGGTTTCCGAATATCAAAGTGCCTACCGTAGGATGCTGCATCATCAAAATATAATTTCAGCCAATTTACACTTTTGCAAAAATAGTTTTCCTTTCTTACAAGACAATTCAGATGTTAAAGATATGATTGAGAAACAGACGGCGATACTTGAACAGCCAAATGCAAAAACTAGATACGAAAAGAAAAAGCAAGAAGCCGCAAATAGAATATACGAACAGAAAAGAAACGAAGAGCGACAAAAACAAGAAAACGAACGCATTCTTAGAGAAAAACAGGAAATAGAGAAGAGAGAAAAGGAAAGGCAACTCAAAGAACAACAAGAGAAAAGACTTTTGAAATCCATAATTAGTGAATATAACGATGAATGCAAAAAGATAAATCTTGGAATTTTAAACCAGCGAAAAGAGCTTGAAAGTAAGACACGGATTGCGATAAGTCAAGCTCAACAGCAGATTTTTGATCTTTTGAAGAAAAAACAGCCATTTACCTTTTTTAGAAAAGAACGTGATGCGAAGATAGATGCAACGATTGCTACTGTTGAACAGCACATTGAACAGTTGAAGAAACAATTGGAACATGATATTGCAGAATGCGATGCAGAAGCACAAGAGAAACTCAAAGATTTGCAGGAGCAAATTTTGGATAAAGCTGAAAAAGGCGGAGTGAAAGAAGAACTTCTGAAAAATCTTAATCTTTTATGACAATGGAGCAAGAACGATGCCAATAGTTAGATGGTTACATGTTTCAGATCTGCACCTTAACAAAACAGGTGTGGAAAGCACAAGAATACGTAAAAATCTTCCGATCTACTTAAAGAGTCTCGGATGTAAATTTGATTATGTATTTTGCTCAGGAGATTTGAGATATGCTCCAGTGGGAAGATTTAGTGAGGATACCTTAGAATATCTACAGAGCTTGTGTGAATCAGTGTCGGTGCCCTTAGGCAATCTTTTTATAACACCAGGTAATCATGATGTCGAAAGAGAAAATGTGGCCCGAAAAGCTGCAATAGAAGAAGAATGGTGTTCAAACAAAGCAGGTAAATATGTTCCTAATGTTGGCGTATTTCAAGAAGAACATCTTGTTTCTATAATGCACGGAACGGATTCGTACCGCAAATGTATTGAAAAAATCCATAATGCACAAAAGGAAGTCCTTGAAAATGATGTTCAATCATTTGGACCTCATACATTAATAATATGTAAGGACTTCAACATTCTTGAATTGGATTCCACATTAGTATATATGGAAGATCAAGAATCGAATCTGGTTGTTGGAACAGATTATCTATATCATGCACTTGAAAAGTGCGACAAGAGTAAACCGACAGTCATTTTAACACATTATTCGTTTGATTATTTGGACCGTGACGAACAAAATCAAATCGCAGAAATATTGCGAGAGTTCAAAGTTCGCTTATGGCTTTCCGGTCATGAGCACAATCAATTACTTCGCGTGCAAAGAGATTATTTTTATGAATTTCAATGCGGAAATTTAATGCTTGAAGATGGTGCCAGAACCTGTGTCTTACTTGGAGAATTGGATACAGAAACCGGGAACGGTCGCATTTCAATGCATGCGTGGTTTTCACCCCGTGGATGGGCTGAGTATCCATTAGTGGGTTATTCCCCAATGCACGAATCAAATTATCTTTTTTCTCTACATGAAAAAGACGTGCGTGATGATAAAGATGAACGGAGAAAATCATTAAGAACTGAAATATCATGTCTCTTAAGGGAAAATGAATCCATTTTCACCACGTATGGTCCAACTGAAGTCAATCGGAAAGATATATACAGTGAATATCATACAATGTGGGAAAACGAGCTGAGAAAAACTATTATTCCAAACAGTCAAAAAGTCATAATGCTACTTACAGAAAATCAAGAAATATTATTGGATGCAGAAAAAGAAATATTAGAAAAATACAAACAACATGTACAAGGGTTGCAAATAAACCATTCGGAAACTGGGGCGTTTATGATGGATGCACCTAGATTTCCGCAAGAAATATGGAATATCTTAAAATGAGGTGAACGTACTATGTCACTGCAATCGAGACATTTGCTGGATGATGGTGTATCCTTTACGATTTCAAGAGTTCAAAAGAATCGTAATGTAAAAAAAGCCGAACTATTGTACAGGGATTTTTATTATGCTCTTATGGAAATTAAACGAATCGGTTTTCTTCCCGACTTGTTTGCATATATTGCAGACGTTTATATACTAACAGCAGATGATGTTCAAGAGATTCTTTCCATCTATCCGAATGTCAATTGTATTGTTGTTATAAGTAACTGGGACAACTATACTGATATGGCTAAAGAGCTTGCCAAAGAGAGCAATGTTGGGGTATTCTCGATAAACGAATTTATGGTGGCATTGGGGCTTTATGGAAAAAGATTTTTGGATACAGGAAATCCGACAAAAACTGAGTGAATATTCGGATTTATTAAGTTTATATGTCAAGTATAATATGGAAATTCACCTATTTGGATCTGCACGGTTGAAATGCCATCCCAATGATATTGATATAGTTATTATATACCCATATTCATCAATGAGTATAGCACAAATCATCCGTGACCAGACTATATCCATCCTTCAAGGGGCCTTTTCACTTCCGATTGATAGTGTACTTTTATCATATGAAGAAAACAGACAAGTGAATTTTTTGTTTAAAGAGAATGCTAGGCGAATTTTTCCAACATAATTTTTAATATCGGAAATGTCTAAAATAATGCATTGAAAATTGTACAACATGGAGATTTTGGACTTCATCACAGCATTTGTTGACTTGCAACGTAAAATGCGTTACAATAAAGCCGAGGTGATAACCATGGAAAAAACGATGACACTCAATCTTCGTGTGAATCCTACCGTTAAGCAGCAAGCCGAGGATGTGCTGAAGCAGCTCGGCATCCCAATGGCAACCGCCATTGATATGTACCTGCGCCAGATCACCCTGACTGGTGGCATTCCCTTCTCGCTGTCTTTGCCGAAAGCTCCTGCTGCACTGAACGCTGACACCATGACCGATGGCCAGCTTCATGCAGCCTTGCAGGTGGGCATTAAGGAAATTCAGAACGGTGATACCGTGGATGCTGCAAGCGCATTCGCACAGTTCAGGGAACAGCACAGATGAAGCAGTATGACGTGAAAATTTCTCATGCAGCCCTCAGCGATATGGAGCAGATCTACAGCTATATTGCCGACCGTCTGCTGGAGCCTGACACGGCTATGGGGCAGTATAACCGCATTGCAGAAGCCATCCAGTCGCTGAACATCCTGCCGGAACGCTGCGCGCTGGTGGAAAGCGAGCCGGAGCGTACCCAAGGGCTGCGGCAGATGCTAGTGGACAACTACTCGGTGTTCTACATTGTGGGCGAGGATGCTGTTTCGGTGGCTCGTGTGCTGTACAGCGCATCCGACCTTGTGCGCCGCCTACGGAGAATGAAGTGAAAGGGGTGTTTGCATGACCGCCGTGATTTACGCCCGCTATTCCAGTGATAATCAGCGCGAAGAATCCATCGAAGGCCAGATTCGTGAATGTACGGCTTATGCCGAAAAGAACGGCATCACCGTGGTCAAACACTACATTGACCGCGCCCTTTCCGCAAAAACCGACAACCGCCCGGATTTCCAGCAGATGATCAAGGACAGCGAGAAGCGATTGTTTGACATTGTGCTGGTCTGGAAACTTGACCGCTTTGCCCGGAACCGTTACGATTCTGCACATTATGAGTACCAGTTAGAGAGGAATCATGTCAAGCTGGTATCTGCCACGGAGCCTATCTCTGACAGCCCTGCAGGTATCATGGTCAAGAGCATGCTCACCGGCATGGCTGAATACTACTCGGCAGAACTTTCTGAAAAAGTTGTGCGCGGCATGACCGAGAATGTTCTGAAGGGAAAGTACAACGGCGGCACGATTCCCATTGGTTTTAAGGTGGACGAGGAGAAGTTCTTTCAAGTCGACCCGCTGAAAGCTCCCTTTGTGGTAGAAGCCTTCCAGCGGTACAACGATGGCGCAACTATGAAAGAACTGATGAACTGGCTGAACGACAGTGGCGTGACCACCAACCGTAATCAGAAGTTTACCTACAACAGTGTTCAGACGCTGCTGACGAACAAACGGTACATCGGTGAAAACCACTTCAAGGACATTGTGATGCCCGACAGCATCCCGGCCATCGTGGACAAGGACTTGTTTGAGGAAGTGCAGCTGAAAATCAAAAAGAACAGCCGCGCTCCTGCCCGTCACAAGGCCGAGGACGATTACTTGCTCACCACCAAGCTGTTCTGCGGAATGTGCGGTGCCATGATGTTCGGCGAGTGCGGTACGGGTAGAAACAAGATCGTTCATCATTATTATAAGTGCGCCACCGCGAAGCGTTTCAAAACCTGCAAGAAAAAGACCGTCCGTAAGGAATGGCTGGAAGATTTGGTCGTGGCTGAAACCATGAAGTTGATTCAGGACGATGCCGTGATTGATGCCATCGTTGCAGAAGTCATGGAGTTGCAGGATCAGGAAAACACCACTCTCCCATTGCTGGAAAAGCAGATGCGCGAGGTAGAGAACGGCATTGAAAATATGCTGAACGCCATCCAAGCGGGTGTGCTGACCAATTCCACCAAGTCGCGTTTGGAAAAGCTGGAAGCCCAGCAGAAAGAACTTGAGGTTCGGATCGCCGAAGAAAAAATCGCCCGGCCTCGGTTAAGCGAAAATCAAGTTCGGTTCTGGCTGACCCGGTTCCGCAAGCTCGACCCGAACGTGAAAAGCCACCGGGAAACACTTATCAATACATTCGTGAATGCTGTTTATCTCTATGATGAAAAAGTTTTGATTACATTCAACTACAAAGACGGCACAAAAACCATCACTTTCGATGAAATTGCCGCCAAGAATGCCCCAGAGGGCAATGGTTCGGATTTAGGTTGCTTCGCTCCACCAAGAAAACGCTTGTGTAGAAATACACAGGCGTTTTTCTTATGTAACTCCGTTGCGGCCATAGACGCGGGTGGATTCGAACAGCATCGGCCCGCCGAACAGTCCGGCGGGCAAAAAGGCCCCTGCGGGGCCTTTTTAGATGCGCGGCTCGCGAATCCACAGTTGTCCCACAACTGCCTCGTCTCTCCCAATGGGGACGATCGCGTTGAGCTTTTTGTTATATGTTCGTTTCCAATAGGGCACGCGGGTGGATTCGAACCAAAAAACCGAGGCACTCCCCACGCGGGGCACGCCTCGGTTTTTCTCATGTTTCTATTCTGTTATCTCACGCTGCCTTGCGCTCCTGCCGCTGCAGGTACAAATAGAACCCGATGTTCAGCACGACGCCCACCAGCGTGGAAGTGGGGGCCGCCAGGCCGATCATGGTCAGGCTGGCGTTCGGCTGGATGCTCATGAAATAGGCCATGGGCAGGCGCACCAGCAGCGTCTGGATAAGGCCCTGCACCATGACCCAGACGGTTTTGTCGTTGCCGTTGAAGTAGCCCACCATGCTGAACAGCACCGCCGTGGCGATGGTCTCCGGTGCAAAGCCCTTCAGATAGGCAAAGCCGCTGGCAATGACCCCCGCTTCGGTGGTGAAGGCGCTGCACAGCACGTCGCCCTTGCACCACACCAGCGCGAACACCGCGCAGCCGAAGGCAAGGCCGATGCCAATTCCAGTGAGCATGGCCTGCCGGGCGCGCTTTTTGTTGCCCGCGCCGATGTTCTGAGAGACAAAGGACGCCATGGACTGCATGAGAGCGCTGGGGATGAGCATGGCGAAGTTGACGATCTTGCTGGCTACACCGTAGCCGGAGGAGGCCTCCAGACCCAGCCGATTCACAAAGGCACACAGGGCCAGAAAAGACATCTGGGTCAGAAATTCCTGCAGGGCCAGCGGCAGGCCGATGGCCAGGAACTTGCGGCACTGGGCATTCAGCCGGAAATCACTCTTTTGCAGTTTGAACTGCAGCTCTTTTTTCTTTTTGAGCAGCATGACCACCGCGCACACCACACTGACGGCCTGTGCCGCCACGGTGGCGATGGCCGCACCGGCGGCATCCAGGTGCAGCCCGGCCACCAGAAGCAGATCGCCGAAGACATTCACGATGCAGGCTACCAGCACGAACAGCAGCGGCGACTTGCTGTCACCAAGGCCGCGGAAGATGGCCGAAAGCACATTATAGGCCACAATGAAGAAGATGCCTGCACCGCAGATGCGCACATAGCTGGCCGTCAGGTCCAGCGCTTCCGCCGGGGCCTGCATCAGCACCGAGATGCCCCGGGCAAACCCCACCAGCGCCACGAACAGCACGGCTGCCATCAGGGCAAACACCACCGCGCCGCCGCCGATGACCTGCCCGATGTACTGGGGCCGCTTTTCACCCAGATAGCGGGCGATGAGCACCGTGATGCCCATGGCGAACTGGGTGACCACGAAGGTGACGAGGTTGAGCACCTGGCTGCCGGTGGACACCGCCGACAGGCCTGAGGTGCTGCCAAAGCGGCCCACCACCAGCAGATCCACTGCGCCGTAGGCCGCCTGCAGCACCAGTGCGCCCAGAATGGGCAGCATGAACAGGGCCAGCTTTTTCAGGATGCTGCCCTGCGTGAAATCCGAACGATCATTTTTCAAGGGTATTTCTCCTTTCATACATCACCTGATAAAAGGCTTCGAGGGTGCGGATGGTGCACATGGCGTCCGCATCCGAGATGCCGTCCAGCGCCGGGGCCAGCGCCCGGAAATAGTCGGCGTCGTACTCGCGGGAGAGCTGCTCCCCCGCTGCGGTGAGCTGCAGGTAGGTCACCCGGCCATCCTCGGCCGAGACCTGCTTTTGCAGGTAGCCCTGCGCTTCCATCTCCTTTACGGTGCGGGTCACGCCCGGGCGCGGCAGCCCCAGCCCGTCGCTCAGGTCCGACACGCGCACCCGCCTGCCCTGAGACTGCAGCTTCTGGATGGTGTCCAGATACCGGATGTAGGAGGGCTGCACCCCGTCCGGCAGCGGCGGCAGCATGTCCCGCGCGCGCTTGGCCAGGTAGCAGGCATCCATCAGCTGCTTGATGTGTTCAACGGTCATGAGGAACTCCTTCTTTAAAAGTTACTATAGATAATTACCGTAGATAATTATATAAGGATATTCTTATTTGTCAAGAGGCAGACAGCAAAAACCTGAGAGGGCGCGCCGCACATTCCCTACAACACAAAACGCCCCGGCCTTGTTCAGGCGGGGCGTTCTGCGTGTTTTGGAATCAGGAATTCAGGAGAGTTTATTTTTCAGGAGACAAGGCAAAAGGTACATGTTCCGCCGGAGTTCGGGAGACGGGCGGAAGATTTATTCGCCGCGGACGGCTGCGAAACCGGCTTCCAGGTCGGCAATGATGTCGTCGATGTGCTCGGTGCCGATGGACAGGCGGATGGTATTCTGATAGATCTGCTGCTCGGCCAGCTCCTCATCGTTCAGCTGGCTGTGGGTGGTGGAAGCCGGGTGGATGACCAGGCTCTTGACGTCGGCCACATTTGCCAGCAGGGAGAAGACCTTCAGGTTGTCGATGAACTTAAAGGCTTCCTCACGGCCGCCCTTGATGTTGAAGGTAAAGATGGAAGCACCGCCGTTGGGGAAGTACTTCTCATACAGGGCATGGTCCGGGTGATCCGGCAGAGAGGGGTGGTTGACCTTCTCCACCTGCGGATGGTTGGCCAGGAACTCCACGACCTTCTTGGTGTTCTCCACATGGCGCTCAATGCGCAGGCTCAGGGTCTCGGTGCCCTGCAGCAGCAGGAAGGCGTTGAACGGAGAGATGGTCGCGCCGGTATCACGCAGCAGGATGGCGCGGATGTAGGTGACGAAAGCGGCGGGGCCTGCAGCCTCGGCAAAGGAAACGCCGTGGTAGCTGGGGTTCGGGGCGGCGATGTTGGGGTAGTTGCCGCTGGCCTTCCAGTCGAACTTGCCGCTGTCCACGATGATGCCGCCCAGGGTGGTGCCGTGGCCGCCGATGAACTTGGTGGCGGAGTGCACCACGATGTCTGCGCCGTGCTCGATGGGACGGATCAGGTACGGGGTGCCGAAGGTGTTATCAATGACCAGCGGCAGGCCGTGCTTATGAGCGATGGCTGCGATAGCGTCGATGTCGGGGATATCGCTGTTGGGGTTGCCCAGGGTCTCCAGATAGACGGCCTTGGTGTTGGACTGGATGGCGTTCTCCACCTCGGCCAGGTCGTGGGCGTTCACGAAGGTGGTCTTGACGCCGAACTGGGTCAGGGTGTGCTCCAGCAGGTTGTAGCTGCCGCCGTAGATGGTCTTCTGGGCCACGATGTGGTCACCGGCCTGTGCCAGAGCCTCGATGGTGTAGGTGATGGCAGCAGCACCGGAAGCGGTAGCCAGAGCAGCCACGCCGCCTTCCAGAGCAGCGATGCGCTTCTCGAAGACGTCCTGGGTGGAGTTGGTCAGGCGGCCGTAGATGTTGCCTGCGTCGGCCAGACCGAAGCGGTCAGCAGCGTGCTGGCTGTTGCGGAAGACGTAGGAAGTGGTCTGGTAGATGGGCACTGCGCGGGAATCGGTTGCGGGATCGGCCTGCTCCTGGCCAACGTGAAGCTGCAGGGTCTCAAATTTATAGTTAGACATAGTATTTTACCTCTCTATTTCAACATTTAGTATAATTTTCTGATACAAAAAATCCCGATGCGTGATACAAGGCGCACCGGGCAAACACAATTCAAGGCTAAGGGCTGTTCCAATGTCACATTTGGGTACACATTCGTGCACAACAAGAGGGCATCGTACAGTTCACAGCCAGATGTTCTGCCCGGTCACCGCACATTCGCCCACAGCGGAAGTTTGCATGCAGCAGGTTGTTCCAAATCAGCTTCATATTCGTGCCCTCCTTTCAAAAAATTTCTTTCCCACTCATCTACAAACCGGATGCTCGGGAAATCTCAATTTCAATTCCCCACTAGGTTTGTGGATTTGTTGTTTGCATTATATTCCCTCTTACCCAGTTTGTCAATAGGTTAATTTCACTTTTTTGCAGATTGCATTTTCTGCACGATGGCTTTCCCATTTTGCACTGCCCGGGTTGTGCAGTTCTGTTAAAAGTAGGACTATAGGGAGAGACAGGCCCCCAGTTGTATTCCGCGCAAAAGTATGCTAAACTAAAAACACCACCCCGTATGGAGTGGTGGATAGGTGCTGCCTGCATCACAGGTGGTCATGCTTCCATGCCCAGCTTGTGCAGTTCGTTCTTCGGAGCGGTCTGTGCCGCCGGGAAAGGAACTTTTTTGAAGTGTAAATCTTCCCAAGCCTGCTGGCAAAGGGGGGATGCCAAATGACGCTGCTGGAAACTCTGGCTCTGCTGACGCTCATCATCACCGTGATCCACGGGACGGTGGACATTACGCTGCAGGTGTTACCGTACATCGAAGGCAAACATGACAAAAGAGATTGACCGCCCAGCCTCGCAAACTCGCGCAGTCAATCTCTTTTGATTTTGATGATCGGGTATGGGAGCTGACCCTTGCGGGCAGCGCCTTTTCTAGTTGTAGTATAGTGAAATCTTAAGCTTTTGTCAAGCTGCCCTACACAGAACCTTCAAAAACGCCCGTTATAATAGGTGCGTAACGTTCCTACCGCATGGTGATTTTCCAAAAAACAAAGGAGTTCCCCGATGTTCCACCGGTTTTTCTGTTTTCTCAAGCGCTCTCTGCTCACGGTGCTGCTGGTTTTGCTGCTGTTGCTGCTGGCGGCGGGCGGGTGGTTCGTGTATCAGGGCCGTCAGCTTTATCAGAGCGCGGCCAGCGTCACGCCCATTGCCACGCTGTATGATACCATCAGCAGCCGCACCCACTATGCGGCCTACGACCAGCTGCCCCAGACCTTCGTGCAGGCGGTGATCTGCACCGAGGACGAGCACTTCATGACCCATAAAGGCATCGACCCCGGGGCCATCTTCCGGGCGCTGCTGTACGATCTGCGCACCCGGTCGCTGGCCGAGGGCGGCAGCACCCTGACCCAGCAGCTGGCCAAGAACGCCCTGTTCACGCAGGAAAAGCGACTGACCCGCAAGGCTGCCGAAGCCTTTGCGGCCATCGACATGGAAAAGGCCTACTCAAAACAGCAGATCTTCGAGATGTACGCCAACACGATCTATTTCGGCAACGGCTGCTATGGCATCGAGGAAGCCGCCGAGGGCTACTTCGGCAAGACGGCTGCCGAGCTCACCGACGCCGAAGCGGTCTATCTGGCAGGTCTGCCCAACGCCCCCTCTGCCTACGCCAGCAACCCGGAACTGGCCCTCAAGCGGGCGCAGGTGGTGCTGAAGCGGATGGTCAAGTGCCGGGTGTTCACCCAGCAGCAGGCTGACGAAGTGGCGGCAGAAGTGGCCGCACTGCCGATCTTACAGTAACAAACCCTCTCAGTCATCGCTGCGCGATGCCAGCTCCCCCGAAGGGGGAGCCAAGGGCATAACGGGAGCGCTTCTTGCCTCCCCCTTTGAAAGCCTTCGTCTGAGCACCCTCTCCATAGCAAAAAAGTCATCTGCAGCCGACCGGCTGCAGATGACTTTTTCTTTTCTCGTTATTCCGGGGCCTTCATGCTCTCCACCATGCTGATGCGCTTGACATGGCGGCGCATGCCAAGGCAGACGACAACGGTGAACAGCATGGTCAGTGCCACCGACAGCAGATAGCTGTGGGGGGCGATGGTGCGGATGAACATCAGCTGGTCCATCTCCACCGTCAGGATGATGAACCGGTGCAGCGGGATGCCCAGCAGCAGGCCCACGCCGGAGCCGATGAGCGCCAGCAGCTCGATCTCGCGGAAGATATAGCGGTAGACCTCTTTATCATAGAAGCCCAGCACCTTGATGGTGGCAAGCTCCTTTTTGCGCTCGGCAAGGTTGACGCTGATGAGGTTGTACAGCACCACGGCTGCCAGCGCCGCCGCGCAGACGATGATCAGCACCACCACCGAGTTCAGGCTGACGATGAGGTTGTCGAACATCGAGTTGGTGTCCTCGGTAAAGCTGACGCCGCTGACATAGCTGCACTCCAGCAGCCTTGCCCGCAGGGCGTTGTACTCGGTATCGTTTTTGCAGTGGGTCAGACCGTAGACGGTGTTCCACGCCGGTTCACCGTCCAGATAGCTCTTCAGCTGGGCGTTGGACAGATACAGCCGGGTGAACATATAGTTCTCGGTGATGCCGGTCAGGGTCACCGGCACCCGCCGCCCATCGGTGCCTTCCACATACAGGGTGTCTCCCACCTTCACGCCCAGATTCAGGGCGGTCTTTTCGGTCAGGATGACGCTGCTGTCGTCAAAGGGGATCTCCTCGTGGTCCTTCCGGGTGCGGAAGGTGAAGCAGCTGGTCATGTCGGCGTCCTTCTGCGCGCCCACCACGCTGATCTCGGCGCTGTCGCCGGCCTCGTTGTACAGGGTGGTGGACTTGACGTAGAACACGCCCCAGCTGTCCACCGTCCCTGCCTGCTTCAGTGCATCGGCAAGCCCGCCCTCATTGGTCAGGGCCTTTTCGTCGCGGAAGGAAACGGTCATGTCGTTGTGGGTCAGCTGCGAGGTCTGCTTGTCCACGATGGGCAGCAGCGAGTCCTGCAGGCCAAAGCCGATGAGCAGCAATGCTGTGCAGCCCGCCACGCCCAGCACCGTCATAAAGAAGCGCTTTTTATAGCGGAACAGGTTGCGGGCGGTGGTCTTTTGCGAAAAGCTCATGTGCTTCCACAGCGGGGTGATGTACTCCAGAAAGATGCGCTTGCCCGCCACCGGGGCCCGGGGCAGCAGCAGCGCGGCGGTGCGCTCCTTCAGGCTGGAGCGGCAGGCGCTCCATGTGGCAAGGCCGATGACCGCAGCGCTGAGCGCCACGCTGGCTGCCGCCATGCCCGGGTAGAAGCGCAGGGTGAAGGTGGGCAGGTCAAAGATCAGCTGATAGGCGTTCCAGATGATGAAGGGGAACACCACAAAGCCGATGACCATGCCCACGATGCTGCCCAGCACCGTGGCACTGAGGGCATAGAACAGATACTTGCCCGCAATGGCGGCCTTGGTGTAGCCCAGCGCCTTCAGGGTGCCCATCTGCAGACGGTTCTCGTCCACCATGCGGGTCATGGTGGTGGTGGCCACCAGTGCCGCCACCAGGAAGAAGAACACCGGGAACACCCGGGCGATGGCGTCCATGCGGTCGGCGTACTGCTCAAAGGTGACAAAGCTGAGGGTGGACCCCCGGTCCAGCACATACCACTCGCCGCTTTTGATCTGGCTGACCTGCTCCTCGGCATCGTTCAGCTGGGCAAGGCCCTGCGCCAGTTTTTCTTCGGCATCGGCTTTCTGGCTCTGGTACTCCGCGCGGGAGTCCGCCAGCTGCTGCACACCGTCATTGTATTCCTGCCAGCCCGCATCCAGCTGCTGCCGGGCGGCGTCAAACTGGGTGTAGGCGGTGGCGGTGCCGGTGGTCAGCTGCAGCTGTCCCTGCAGAAGCTGCAGCTTCATCTTGCGCAGTGCCGCCTTCGCCTCGGTGATGAGCCGGTCATTGTCCAGCGTGGGGGAAGAAATCAGCCCCTGCTGGTACATCTGCTGTTTGCCTGCGTCCAGCTGTGCCTGATAGCCCTGCAGCTGTCCGTTGATGTTGTCGTAGCCGTCCTGCGCCTTCTGCAGGGCGTCCCGCAGCTCTGTGTATTCCTCGTCCTCCGGCTCGGCCTCGTCCAGCGCCTTGCGGGCGTTGTTCAGGGCGGTCTCGGCGTAGCCCAGAAGGGGATCTGCCACCTTTTTCAGGTTCACCAGCAGCTCCATCTGCTGCAGCTGCTCCTCAAATTCCAGCACCTGCGCCTCGCTGGTCACCAGCGTGTCGGCACCGCTCTGCATGGTATCGGGCAGGGCCTTTTTGTTGGCGGCAAGCTCCGCTTCGCCCGCATCCAGCCGGGCTTTGGCGCTGTCCAGCTGCGCCTGCGCGTCCGCCAGCTGCTGTTCCGCTTCGGCAAACTTCTGCTCGGCCTGCGCCTTCTGGCTGTCGTACTCTGCCCGGGCATCGGTCAGCTTTGCGTTGGCATCCTCGATCAGTTCCGCCCGCCGGATGTCGCACCGCTGGGACTGGATGGCCTTGATGTTTTCTGCCACGGCATCCACTGCCGCCTGATATTCCTCGGAGTAGTTGTCGTACAGGCCGGCATTTTCCGCCTTGATATAACACGCTGTGTAATAATCCGTGGTCAGGCTGCCCTCGGGCAGGAACACGATGGCGTTCAGCTGTCCGCTGCCTGCGGTGCTGCTCTCCTTATCGGTGGAGATGTGCTGGGGGTCCTGCACGGTGCCCACCACGGTGTACTGCTTTTTACGGACGTTTTCGGTGTCCTCCGGCAGGGTCAGCACCGTGCCCAGCTCCACCGGGTCCTCGTAGCCCATGACATGCACCACGCACTCATCGTCTGCCTGCGGCATCCGTCCGCTGCGCAGCACAAGGCGGTCCATGTTTTCCGGGGTATCCGCCTGCGGGTCGGCGGGCAGCTGCTGCAGCCGCACCACGATGGTGTCCTCGCGGCCCTGCCAGTGGGCTTCCACGTCCTGATACTTCACCGGCTGCACGGCTTCCACCCCGTCCACCGCTGCGATGGCGGCGATGTCCTGTTCTGTCAGGCCCAGCGTGGACAGCACCCGCAGGTCGAACACGTTCTGCTGCACATAGTATTCCTGCCCGGCGCTGCGCATATCGGGCGCAATGCACATCAGGCCGGTCAGCATCATGACGCCCAGCGCCGCGATGCCGAACAGCGAGACCATGCGGCTCAGGTTGCCCTTCATCTCCCGCAGGATGTTTTTGCGATAACTCTTCAGCATGATATCACCACTCGATCTCCTGCACCGGAACCGGGTGCTCGTTCACCTGATTGGACACGATCTGACCGCTGCGCACCTGAATGATGCGGTCTGCCATGCCGGTCAGGGCGGTGTTGTGGGTAATGACGATGACGGTGCGTCCGGTGCGGCGGCAGGTGTCCTGCAACAGGGCCAGCACCTGCTTGCCGGTCTTGTAGTCCAGCGCGCCGGTGGGCTCGTCGCACAGCAGCAGCTTGGGGTTCTTGGCGAGGGCGCGGGCGATGGACACACGCTGCTGCTCGCCGCCGGACAGCTGGGCTGGGAAGTTGTTCAGCCGCTCGCCCAGCCCCACGCTGCGCAGCGTCTCGGAGGGGTCCAGCGGGTCACGGCAGATCTCGCTGGCAAGCTCCACATTTTCCAGCGCGGTCAGGTTCTGCACCAGATTGTAGAACTGGAACACGAACCCCACGTCGTAGCGGCGGTAGGTGGTCAGCTCCTTGGGGGTAAAGCGTGCCACGTTCCGCCCGTCCAGCCAGACGCTGCCCTCATCGCAGCTGTCCATGCCGCCCAGAATGTTCAGCAGGGTGGTCTTGCCCGCGCCGGAGGGGCCCACGATGATGCAGAACTCCCCCTTGTCCACATAAAAGCTCATGTGGTCGGCGGCGGCGATCTTCACGCTGCCGGTCTGGTAATATTTGCAGACATCCTCAAACTCCACAAAATGTTCCATGGCGTTTTTTCCTTTCTGTCGGGAATGCATAGTGTTTCAATTTAACTATAACATCTCCCGTCAGACTTTGCAAAGACATCTGCGCAAATTTTCAAAAACTTAACAGAAAAAGCAAAAAGGCTGCTGCACCTTCCTGGTGCAGCAGCCTTTCGAGGCAGTTCTGCGTCAGCCTCAGCGGCCGATCAGCAGATCGCGGCGGCAGCGCAGGCCCACGCTCAGGGTGGTGGTGCTGCCCATGCGGCGCAGCACCACGCGGTCGGTGCCCTTCTGGCCCTCCACCAGCAGGGACAGGTTCAGGGTGGTGGAACCCTTCTCGGTCTGGACCACCAGCGTGCTCACACCCTCGTTCAGCAGGGTCTGCATGTCCTGCACGGTGGTGCGGAAGGTGGCGCAGCCGGCGGGCACATCCAGCGTCAGCACGCTGTCCTTCTGGCGGGCAGTGTACAGCACTTCCCTGCCGAACAGGCCCTTAACGGTGTAGCGGGCCTCGCTCTTTTTCGCCGCTGCATCTGCGGACGGGGCGGCCAGCTCATCGCCGGAGATCAGCATGATGTTGCCCTGAATGGGGTTCCCCTCCGGTGCGCCGTAGCCGCCGTAGGTGGGGTCCTTTTCGCCGATCGCCACATCGGCGCTGTGCAGGGCGATGTCCCCCTGCACCATCTGCTCCTGCGGGGGCAGATAGCCTGCCGCCACGGGGTCGGCAAGGTCGGCAGTCTCGGCGGCAAAGGCGCCCACACTGAGCATGGCGGCGGCTCCCAGCACCACGACGGTGCCGGTGAGGGTACGGACGATCTTGTTGTTGCACTTCATAAGAAAAACCTCCAATGATGGCGGCCTTGCGGGCCGCGCAAATTTCAGCTTGATGTTCCGGATCAGGGTTTGGCGGCGGGGCTAGTGTTCCGCCGTTCTGTCTTGTAAACGGATGGGCAGCAGGGATTATTGCACCCGCACGGAAAATTTTATTTTTTTCGTCCTTTGTTAAGAAATTGATAAGTTTTTGCAAAGTCATCCTCGAATCGCTGTTCGGGTCCGGGCGGCTGTGCTATACTACACTCAGCAGCCTTTCCCGGACGAGAGTCGGACAAAACGCCCCGACTGCCCGGACGGATACATTATTATAAAAGAGGAGGACCCCCATGAAAGAAGTCAAGCCTTCCAAAAAGCCGCTGGCCATCTATTACGCCATCGTGCTTTGCGTGCTGCTGGTGCTCGACCTGGTCCTGGTGCCCTGGTTCAGCCAGCGACGGATCAAGGAAGTGGACTACGGCACCTTTATGACCATGACCGAAGAAAAGAACATCGGGCGGGTGGACATCGAGTCCAACCAGATCATCTTCACCGATAAGGACGAGACCCAGGTCTACAAGACCGGCCTGATGAACGACCCGAACCTCACCGAGCGGCTGTATGCCGCCGGTGCCACCTTCTCCAGCGAGATCGTGGAGCAGGGTTCGCCGTTGGTCAGCTTCCTGGTGTGGTTCGTGCTGCCCATCCTGCTGTTCAGCTTCATCGGCAACCAGATGAACAAAAAGCTGATGGAGAAAGCCGGCGGCGGCCCCGGTGCCATGATGTTCGGCGGCGCGGGCAAATCCAACGCCAAGGTGTATGTGCAGTCCACCCACGGCATCCGCTTTGCAGACGTGGCGGGCGAGGACGAAGCGAAAGAGAACCTGCAGGAGATCGTGAACTACCTCCACGACCCCAAGCAGTATGAGGAGATCGGCGCTTCCATGCCCAAGGGCATCCTGCTGGTGGGCCCTCCGGGCACCGGCAAGACCATGCTGGCCAAGGCCGTGGCAGGCGAATCCAACGTGCCCTTCTTCTCCATCTCCGGTTCGGAGTTCGTGGAGATGTTCGTGGGCATGGGCGCGTCCAAGGTGCGCGACCTGTTCAAGCAGGCCAAGGAAAAAGCCCCCTGCATCGTGTTCATTGACGAGATCGACGCCATCGGCCAGAAGCGCAACAGCGGCAATCTCGGCGGCAACGATGAGCGCGAGCAGACCCTGAACCAGCTGCTCACCGAGATGGACGGCTTCGAGGGCAACACCGGCGTCATCATTCTGGCAGCCACCAACCGTCCGGATTCGCTGGACCCGGCCCTCACCCGCCCCGGCCGCTTTGACCGCCGGGTGCCCGTGGAGCTGCCGGACCTGAAGGGCCGCGAGGAGATCTTGAAGGTACACACCAAAAAGGTCAAGATCGCCCCGGGGGTGGACTTCAACACGGTGGCGCGCATGGCCTCCGGTGCCTCTGGCGCAGAGCTGGCCAACATCGTCAACGAAGCCGCCCTGCGGGCCGTGCGGGCGGGCCGCAAGAGCGTGACCCAGGCGGACCTGGAGGAGAGCATCGAGGTGGTCATTGCAGGCTACCAGAAGAAGAACTCCATCCTCACGGATAAGGAAAAGTGCATCGTGGCCTACCACGAGATCGGCCACGCGCTGGTGGCAGCCAAGCAGACCAACTCCGCCCCGGTGCAGAAGATCACCATCATCCCCCGCACCTCGGGTGCCCTGGGCTACACCATGCAGGTGGACGAGGGCAACCACTACCTGATGGACAAGACCGAGCTGGAAAACAAGATCGCCACCCTCACCGGCGGCCGTGCCGCTGAGGAAGTGGTGTTCGGTTCCATCACCACCGGCGCTTCCAACGATATCGAGCAGGCCACCAAGCTGGCCCGCGCCATGATCACCCGCTACGGCATGAGCAGCGACTTTGACATGGTGGCGCTGGAGACCGTCTCCAACCAGTATCTGGGCGGCGACACCTCGCTGGCCTGCTCTGCCCAGACCCAGCGCGAGATCGACCAGAAGGTGGTGGAGCTGGTGAAGGCCCAGCACGAAAAGGCCGTGAAGATCCTCACCGATAACCGCGCCAAGCTGGACGAGCTGGCCCAGTACCTGTACCAGAAAGAGACCATCACCGGCGAAGAATTCATGGAGATCCTGAACAGGGACGACGCAGAGTAACGCCCCCGTTCCCCTGCCGCGCAAACCGAAAAAACGCCCCCGGCTTCTGTTCCTCGAAGCCGGGGGCGTTCGCTGTTTTATCGTTTAAATTTCGGCCAGGATGGCGTCGCCCATGGCGGTGCAGCCCAGGCAGGTGCAGCCTTCGCTCATGTTGTCGGCAGTGCGCAGGCCCTTGTCCAGCACCTTGTTCACGGCGTTCTCAATGGCGTCGGCTTCCTCGGCCATGCCGAAGGAGTAGCGCAGCATCATGGCAGCGGACAGGATGCAGGCGGTGGGGTTGACGATATCCTTGCCCGCAATGTCGGGTGCAGAGCCGTGGATGGGCTCGTACAGGCCGCGGGTGCCGTCGCCCAGAGAGGAGGACGGGATCATGCCGATGGAGCCGGTGATCATGGAAGCCTCGTCCGAGAGGATATCGCCGAACATGTTCTCGGTAACGATGACGTCAAACTGAGCGGGGTTCTTGACGATCTGCATGGCGCAGTTGTCCACGAACATCTCGCTGTACTCCACGTCCGGGTACTCGGCCTGCAGGCGGTGCATCACGCTGCGCCACAGGCGGCTGGTGTCCAGCACGTTTGCTTTGTCCACACAGCAGAGCTTCTTGCGGCGCTTCTGCGCGGTCTCAAAGCCGATGCGGCCAATGCGCTCGATCTCGTGCTCGGAGTAGGGCATGGAGTCGATGGCCTGCTTCTCACCATTCTCGAGGGTGTGGGTCTCGTGATTGCCGAAGTACACGCCGCCGATCAGCTCACGAACAATGATGAAATCAATGCCCTGGGCCACGATCTCGGGCTTCAGGGGGCTGGCCGGGGCCAGCTGCGGCCAGATCTTGGCCGGGCGGTTGTTGGAGTACAGGCCCATGCCCGCACGCAGGCGCAGCAGGCCCTTCTCCGGGCGCTGCTCACCGGGCAGGCCCTCCCACTTGGGACCGCCCACGGCACCCAGCAGCACGCTGTCGGCAGCCAGGCACTTGTCCAGCTCGTGCTGGGGCAGCGGGTCGCCGTATTTATCAATGGCTTCGCCGCCCATGGCAGCGTCGGTGTAGTGGAAGGTGTGGCCGTACTTTTCAGCCACCTTGTCAAGCACGCGGATGGTCTGCTTGACGATCTCCGGGCTGGAGCAGTCGCCCCAGATGACAGCAATGTTTTTTTCCATGGAAAGCTCCTTCTATTTTGGATAAGGCAGTTTTGTCGCGGCGCAGCCGCGACAAAACCTGCGTTACTGCTTATTCTTGATGGACTTCATCAAACCGCCTGCCGAAATGATCTCCTGAATGAACGGCGGGAATGGTTCGGCGTGGAACACCTTGCCGTTGGTCTCGTCGGTGATGATGCCGGTGTCAAAATCCACGCTGACGGTATCGCCTGCGCTGATGGCATCCACAGCCTCCGGGCACTCCATGATAGGCAGACCGATGTTGATGCTGTTGCGGTAGAAGATGCGGGCAAAGCTCTTGGCGATGACGACGGAAATACCTGCGGTCTTGATGCACAGGGGGGCGTGCTCACGGGAGGAGCCGCAGCCGAAGTTCCAGCCGCCCACCATGATGTCTCCGTCCTTCACATTCTTGACGAAGTCCTTGTCGATGTCCTCCATGCAGTGGCTGGCCAGCTCCTTGGCGTCCTGGGTGTTCAGGTGGCGGGCCGGGATGATGACATCGGTATCCACGTTATCCGGATATTTGAAAACAGAACCTTTTGCGTTCATTGTTGTGCTCCTTTCCGATCAGACCGTGCGGGGGTCGGTGATGTAGCCGGTCAGTGCGCTGGCGGCGGCGGTGGCGGGGGAAGCCAGATACACTTCGCTTTTGACATGGCCCATGCGGCCCACAAAGTTGCGGTTGGTGGTGGAAACGCAGCGCTCGCCCTCGGCCAGAATGCCCATGTAGCCGCCCAGGCACGGGCCGCAGGTGGGGGTGGACACGATGCAGCCCGCGTCGATGAAGGCGGTGGTCCAGCCGCGCAGGATGCACTCCTTGTACACGGCCATGGTGGCGGGGATGATGATGCCGCGCACGCCCTTGGCGATGTGCTTGCCCTTGAGCACGTTGTAAGCGGCTTCCATGTCCTCGAGACGACCGTTGGTGCAGCTGCCGATGACCACCTGGTCGATCTTGATGCCCTTGCCCTCACTGGCAAGGTGGGTGTTCTCGGGCAGGTGCGGGTAGCTGACGGTGGGTTCCAGCTTGGAGAGGTCGATCTCGATGGTCTTTTCGTACTCGGCATCCGGGTCGGCTTCGTAGTACACGGGGGTGCGCTGGCTGCGGCCGTTCAGATACGCCTTGGTCACCTCGTCCACCGGGAAGATGCCGTTCTTGGCACCGGCTTCAATGGCCATGTTGCACACGCACAGACGGTCCTCCATGGTCAGGGATGCAACGCCCGGGCCGGTGAACTCCATGGATTTGTACAGCGCACCGTCCACACCGATCATGCCGATGATGTGCAGGATCAGGTCCTTGCCGGAGACGCGGGGGCTGAACTTGCCCTTCAGCACGAACTTAATGGCGGCAGGCACCTTGAACCATGCCATGCCGGTGGCCATGCCGGCGGCCATGTCGGTGGAGCCAACGCCGGTGGAGAAAGCGCCCAGTGCACCGTAGGTGCAGGTGTGGCTGTCCGCACCAATGACGCAGTCGCCTGCGGTCACGATGCCTTTTTCCGGCAGCAGAGCGTGCTCAATGCCCATCTGGCCCACATCGTAGAAGTTGAGGATGTCGTATTTGTTGGCAAACTCGCGGCACTGCTTGGACTGGGTGGCACTCTTGATGTCCTTGTTGGGCACAAAGTGGTCCAGCACGATGGCAATGTGCTCTTTGTCGAACACGCCGTCAAAACCGGCCTTTTCAAACTCGTTGATGGCGACGGGGGTGGTGATATCGTTGCCCAGCACGATGTCCAGCTTTG
>OJKC01000294.1_pt1 | contig 47588 bp, 39 predicted proteins | sample 1596401 | NCBI WGS metagenome assembly OJKC01 (sample SAMEA4350162, study PRJEB24818) | metagenome | biome: human; feature: gut; material: faeces | place: Denmark | collected 2013-09 | reverse complement strand
CTATTGTACCATGCCCGCTGCCGGTTTGAAAGAAACAGATGGGAGAGATTTGCCCCGCGTTTTGCAAATTTCTCGTGAAAAATGTGCAAAAATCATCGGATGAATTCGTCGTTTTGACGATAAAAGTCGTACTTTCAGTGCGAATGAGACAAAAAACGACCCGCTTTTTTGTGGAATGCGCAGATGGACACAGCCCGGCGGATAGGGTATGCTGAAAGGCGGCAGCTTTGCTGTACAGAAAGGAAAATTCTGCTTATGATACCTCAGATCATTGCGCACCGTGGCGCATCCTATCTGGCACCGGAAAACACGCTGGCGGCCTTCCGCAAGGCCATGGAGATCGGCGCGGACGGTGTGGAAATGGACGTACAAAAGACGCTGGACGGCGGCCTTGTGATCCACCACGACTATATCATTGACCTGCACACCGATATTTCCGGCCGTATCTACGATATGACCGAGGGCGAACTGAAAGACCTGGACTTCGGCAGCTGGAAGGACGTTGCCTATAAAGATGAGAAGATCGCCACCCTGGCCGAGGCCCTGGCCCTGTGCAGGAGCATGGAGGGCTGCACCGTGCAGCTGGAGCTGAAATCCACCATGGACAACGACCCGGCTTTTGTGTCCGGTGTGGTGGATGCCATCCGCGCGGCAGACATCGCCGACCGACTGGTACTTATTTCGTTCAACCACGACCTGCTGCGGCAGGCCAAGGCGCTGATGCCGGAACTGCGGGTGGGCGTGCTGCTGTACGGCGCATTCGAGAGCATGGTGCTGCCGCCGCCGGTCATCTGGAAGGACCTTGGCCTGGTGAACGGCATGGAGGATGAGGAAGCGGCGCTGGACGAAGAGCTGGCCGCCCTGCCGGTGGATGCGGGCATGGACCCGGATGAGGAAAACGGCTGGATGACCCGCTGGGTGAACGACAAGGTGAGCATGCTGCGGGCAAACTTCCCCGGGGAGAGCCTGCAGGCGGTGGCAAAGCATCTGGCCGACCAGCACAACCCGGTGGCCTATGTCAAAAGCCTGGACTTTGCGCCGGAGTACGTCAGCTGCGAATACCACACCGCCTACAGCAACCCGGACTTTATCCCAAAGCTGCAGGCCATGGGGGTCAAGGTGGCCCTGTGGACCGTGGACACGGAAAAGGCTGTCCGGAGCCTGCTGCCCCTGGGGCCGGACTGCATCGTGACCAACCGCCCGGACCGCGTGCGGGAATGGGTGGAAGAAAATCAGTGACACAGAGATCGGAAAGGCTTCTCCTTTGGGAGAAGTCTTTTTTGCTGCCCTTGACAAACAGGGACAGTGGGATTACAATAGTCTCATATCAAACAGTTTTATAGAAAACAGTTTGAGCAAAAAACAATTCAGAAGGAACCGATCGTATGTGTGACGAAAAACAGAACGAATGCAGAGACCACGGGGATCCGCCCTGGGAGGGGCCGCAGGTCATCCCGGCCCAGATCCGCCGGGTGGACAACCTGATCTTCCGCAAGATCAACCAGTTTGCCCGCGCCAACGGTGTGGAGCAGGCCACCCCGATGCACGGCTGGATCATCGAGTATCTTTACCGGCACCGGGAGGAGCAGGTGTTCCAGCGGGACATTGAGCGGGAGTTTTCCATTACCCGCTCCACCGTGACCAACATCCTGCAGCTGATGGAGCGCAAGGGCTACATCCAGCGCCAGAGCGTGCCGCAGGATGCCCGGCTGAAACAGCTGGTGCTGACGGAAGAGGGCGTCCGCTTCCATGAAAACACCATCCTCTCCTTCCACCAGACGGACGACTATGTGGCCAATCTGCTGACGGAAGAGGAAAACGCCGAGCTGCTCCGGCTGCTGAACAAGCTGCGGGACGCGCTGAAGTAAACCATTTGAAATGGCCGCCGCATGCGCTCTGGCCATATTCAGCGGAAGAATTATTTTGCTTTGCATTTGCGTGGAAAGCTCCCGGTTGGCCCGCCCAAGTATAACGCAAGAGTGTTCGACTCTTGTCAAAACGCCGAAAAGATGTTTGTGAAAATGTTAATTATGAACAATTTCCGAAAGTTTTGCAAACATCTTGACATTAAATCTGTTTTGTATAGAATTGTTTTGTACCAAACAAATAAAATTAACAGGAGGTAACTCAGATGATCAAAAAGCTCGTGTCACATCTGGGCGAGTACAAACGCGCCGCAGTCCTGACACCGCTCTTTGCAGCCCTGGAAGCCGTGATGGATGTGCTGCTGCCCACCATCATGGCCTTTATCATTGACCTGGGCATTGAAAAGGGCGATATGCACGCCATCGTCAAGTATGGTCTGCTCACCTTTCTTGTGGCAGCCATTGCGCTGCTGCTGGGCGTTCTGGCCGGTAAATATGCCGCCGAGGCATCCACCGGCTTTGCCGGCAATCTGCGCGATGCCATGTATGAGAACATCCAGCACTATTCCTTCTCCAACATCGACAAGTTCTCCACGGCGGGCCTTGTCACCCGTATGACCACCGATGTGACCAACGTGCAGAATGCGTTCCAGATGATCGAGCGCATGTGCGTGCGTGCCCCGGTGCATCTGGTGTTCGCACTGTTCATGGCTGTGGTCATCGGCGGCCCGTTGTCGCTGGTGTTCGTGGTGGCGGTAGTCTTTCTGGTGGTGGTGCTGGCCAGCATCATGATCCCCACCTTCCACATCTTTGACCGCGTGTTCAAGAACTACGACAACCTGAACGCCTCGGTGCAGGAGAATGTGTCCGCCATCCGCGTGGTCAAGAGCTTTGTGCGTGAGGGCTTTGAGAACGAGAAGTACACCAAGGCCTGCCAGAGCCTCTACGACCAGTTCGTCAACGCTGAGAGCCGTCTGAGCTTCAATAACCCTGCCATGCTGGTGGCGGTGTACGGCTGCAACATTGCCCTGAGCTGGTTCGGCGCAAAATATGTGCTCCATGGTGCCATTACCACCGGACAGCTGAATGCCCTGTTCGGTTACGTCATGAACATCCTCATGGCTCTGATGATGCTGAGCATGGCCTTTGTCATGATCGCCATGTCCGCCGCTTCGGCCAAGCGTATCGTGGAAGTGCTGGACGAGACCACCGACCTGCCCCCGGCAAAGCAGCCCGTACAGCAGGTGGCCGACGGCGGCATCGAGTTCGAGCACGTCACCTTCAAGTATAAGCACGGCAGCGGCCAGCCGGTGCTGAACGACATCACCTTCCGCATCAAGCCCGGCGAGACCTTGGGTATCATCGGCGGCACCGGCAGCGCAAAGTCCAGCCTTGTGCAGCTGATCCCCCGCCTGTACGACGCCGAGACCGGCACCGTGAAGGTGGGCGGCGTGGACGTCCGCGACTACAACCTCGACGTGCTGCGCCGCGAAGTGTCCATGGTGCTGCAGAAGAATGTGCTGTTCAGCGGCACCATTCTGGATAACCTGCGCTGGGGCGACGAGAACGCCAGCGAGGAAGAATGCATCCGCGTGGCAAAGCTGGCCTGCGCCGATGAGTTCATCGAGCGCTTCCCGGATAAATATAATACCTGGATCGAGCAGGGCGGCTCCAACGTGTCCGGCGGCCAGAAGCAGCGCCTGACCATCGCCCGCGCCCTGCTGCGCAAGCCGAAGGTGCTGATTTTGGACGACTCCACCAGCGCCGTGGATACCGCCACCGACGCCAAGATCCGCAAGGCGTTCCGCGAGGAGATCCCCGGCACCACCAAGATCATCATTGCACAGCGTATTTCCTCGGTGCAGGATGCCGACCGCATCCTTGTGCTGGATAACGGCAAGATCAATGGTCTGGGCACTCACGAAGAATTGCTGAAGACCAACGCCATCTATCAGGAAGTTTACAACAGCCAGACCCAGGGCGGCGGCGATTTCGATAAGCAGGGAGGTGAGCAGTAATGGCACAGGCAAAAGAAGTACGCGGCCCCGGCCCGCGCGGCATGGGCCCCAAGCCCAAAGTGGAAAACCCGGGCTTGCTGCTCAAGCGCATCATGGGCGAAGTGTTCCGGCACTATCTGCCCCACTGCATCCTTGTTCTGGTGTGCATCGTGGTCAGCGCGCTGGCCAACGTGCAGGCCAGCCTGTTTTTGCAGACGCTGATGGACGATTACATCGTGCCCATGACTCAGCAGCAGAACCCCGATTTTGCCCCGCTGGCAGCAGCCCTGCTGCGGGTGGGCGTCATCTATGTCATCGGCATTCTGGCGGCCTGGCTCAACGCCCGCACCATGGTCAACGTGACCCAGGGCACCCTGCGCAACCTGCGCATCCAGCTGTTCACCCACATGGAGAGCCTGCCCATCAAGTATTTTGACCAGCACCCCCACGGCGACATCATGTCCGTGTACACTAACGACGTGGACACCCTGCGCCAGATGCTCAGCCAGAGCATCCCGCAGCTGGTTTCCAGCGTCATCACCATCGTGTCCGTCTTCTTCAGCATGTGCCTGCTGAGCTGGCAGCTCACCATCGTCACCATGCTGATGGTGGCCCTGATGCTGTTCTGCTCCAAAAAGATCACCCAGCAGTCCGGCAAGTACTTCATCCAGCAGCAGCGCGACCTCGGCAAGGTGAACGGCTACATCGAAGAAATGATGGAAGGCCAGAAGGTGGTCAAGGTGTTCACCCACGAGCAGAAGGCTCTGGCCGGTTTCCGTGAGCTGAACGATCAGCTGAAGGACAGCGCCAACAAGGCCAACAGCTTTGCCAACATCATGATGCCCGTCAACGCCCAGCTGGGCAACATCAGCTACGCCATCTGCGCGCTGGTGGGTGCAGCCATGGCTGTGGGCGGCATCGGCGGCATGACGCTGGGCACCGTGGTGGCCTTCCTTTCTCTGAACAAGAGCTTCAACATGCCCATCAGTCAGGTATCCATGCAGGCCAACAGCATCATCATGGCGCTGGCCGGTGCTGAGCGTATCTTCAAAATGATGGACGAGGAAAGCGAGACCGACGAGGGCTATGTGACCCTCGTGAACGCCAAGTACGACCGCGAGGATAATCTGGTGGAGACCACCGAGCGCACCGGCCTGTGGGCGTGGAAGCACCCCCACCACGACGGCACCACCACCTACCACAAGCTGGAAGGCAACATCACCTTCACCGATGTAGACTTTGGTTATGTGCCGGAGAAGACGGTCCTGCACGACATCAACCTCTATGGCCGTCCGGGCCAGAAGATCGCCTTTGTCGGCTCCACCGGTGCCGGCAAGACCACCATCACCAACCTTATCAACCGCTTCTACGACATTCAGGACGGCAAGATCCGTTACGACGGCATCAACATCCACAAGATCAAAAAGGCCGACCTGCGCCGCTCTCTCGGCATCGTACTGCAGGACACCCATCTGTTCACCGGCACGGTCATGGAGAACATCCGCTATGGCCGTCTGGACGCCAGCGACGAGGAGTGTGTGGCCGCTGCACGGCTCGCCAACGCAGACGGCTTCATCCAGCGCCTGCCGGATGGCTACAACACCATGCTGACCGGCGACGGTGCCAACCTGTCGCAGGGCCAGCGCCAGCTGCTGGCCATTGCCCGCGCAGCCGTGGCCGACCCGCCGGTGCTGATCCTGGACGAAGCAACTTCCTCCATCGACACCCGCACCGAGGCACTGGTGCAGCGCGGCATGGACGGTCTGATGTATGGCCGCACCAGCTTCGTCATCGCGCACCGCCTGTCCACCGTCCGCAATGCAGACTGCATCGTGGTGCTGGAACAGGGCCGCATCATCGAGCGCGGCAGCCACGACGAGCTGATCGCCAAAAAGGGCAAGTATTACCAGCTTTACACCGGCAATCTGGCCGACAACTAACGATATTCCCTACCTCCTCAAGGGCGGGCGCAGCAATGCGCCCGCTCTTTTTGCTTTACATTATTTCACCATTGGTTTATACTGAAAGCTGAATGATTCTATCAAACTGAGGGGTTTTGCATCGTGGTTTCGGAGAACACATTGACCTTGGACATCCTGCCGCTTTCGGCAGACACCGCCCGGCTGGTGCGGGTGTACGGTACCGAGCCGTGCGTCGTGCTGCCCGGCACCCTGCCTGCGCCGGAGGGCGGCAGCTTTGCCGTCACAGAGCTGGGCGACTACTGCTTCTCCGAAAAGCCGCGCAGCCTGCCCGGTGCGGACAAGACCTGCCGCTACGAGATCACGCCGGACGGCACCGCCCGGCTGACCCGTGCCTTTGGGCAGAGCGTGGGCGGCACAGCCCGCCGGTACGACTTTGACTTTGACGCCCCGGCTTCGGACCCGGACGACCTGCACCCGGTGTGCGGGAACTTCCTCGAAGAATTGATTTTGCCGGACACGCTGCAGGTCATCGGCAGCTGCGCATTCTACAACTGCCGCAGGCTGCGCCTGCTCACCGTGGGCGCGGGCAATCTGACCATGGGCAGCGATGTGTTCCTGAACTGCTTTGCACTGGAAACGCTCCGCGTGCAGGCGGGACCTGCGGAAGCCACCGGCCTGTTCGCCCTTGTGAACAACATCACCGAGGCCGTGCGGGCTGAGTTCTGGCCTGCCGGGGCAGCGGCTCCGCAGGCGGCGCTCTGGTACCCCGCCTACTGGGAGGACATTGAAGAAACGCCTGCACACATCCTGCTGCACACCTTTTCCGGGCAAGGGTATCATTACCGACAGTGTTTTCTCGACAACAAATTCCTCCCCGCAGAATACGACGCCATTTTCCCGCAGGGGCACGACGCCGACGACGCCAACGTGATGGCCATGCTCTGCTTTGACCGCCTGCGGTATCCTTGGCAGCTGAGCGACACCGCTGCCGGACACTACCGGGAATTCCTTGCCGCCAACACAGGCCGGGTGCTCACCCGCCTGCTGAAAGCGCAGGACAACGACGCCGTGCGTGACCTGATCGTGCTGGACGTGCTGGATAAAGACGGCTTTGCTGAAGCCGCCGCCCTTGCCGCCAAGGCAGAGAACGCTTCTGCCGCCGCCCTGCTGGCCGATGCGGAGCATAAAAAATATGCAGCGGAAAAGAAAAAAGACCGGTACGATTTTGATTTCTGAGTGAGGTGACCCCCTTGCCAAAAGAAAAATTCATTGACCCGCGCAAGCCGTTCCAGTCCCAGCGGCCCGAGACCCACGAGGAGTGGCAGGCGCGCATGGGCGGCGAAGTGCTGGCCGTGGTACGCAGCGGGCTGTATCTGGACTTCCGTTTTCTGGATATGGCGCTCTCTGCCCTGACGCCCGCGCCGGACGAGCGCTGCCGGGTGCTGGCCACCGACGGACAGATGCTGTACTACCAGCCCACGCGGCTTTTACAGCTCTACCAGCAGAACCCGAAGTATCTCAACCGGTTGTATCTGCACGTGATATTCCACTGCGTATTTCGGCATTTGTGGCTGAAAGGCCGCCGGGAGCCGCAATTGTGGCACCTTGCCTGCGACATCGCGGTGGAAAACGTCATCGACAACCTGAACCGCGCCAGCGTGAAGCGTCCCCTGACCTATGTGCGCCAGAACGCCTACCAGCAGATTGCCGCCGAAGAAACCGTGGTGGCCGCCGCCCCGGTGTACCGTTGGCTCACCCGCCAGACACCCGGTGTACTGCGCCAGCTGGAGCGGGAGTTTACCACCGACGACCACCGCCTGTGGCCGAAGGACGCACCCGAACAGCCCCAGCAGATGCCCACGCCCCTGCCGCAGAAAACGTGGCAGAAGATCGGTGAACGGATGCAGACCGAGCTGGACCTGCGGGACAAGGAAGCGGGCGACGGTGCCGACGCGCTGAAGCAGCAGGTAAAGGCCGCCAACCGCAGCCGCCGCAGCTACAAAGATTTCCTGCGCCGGTTCTGCATCCTGCGCGAGGAAGTGAAACTGGACCCGGACGAGTTCGACCTGAATTTCTACACCTACGGCCTTTCGGTCTACGGCAACCTGCCGCTCATCGAACCGCTGGAAAGCCGGGAGAGCAAAAAGATCGAGGAGCTGGCCCTTGTCATCGACACCAGCTATTCCACCTCCGGCGAACTGGTGCGGGCTTTTCTGGCCGAGACCTACACCCTGCTCAAAGGCCGCGAGAACTTCTTCCACCGCATGAACCTGCACCTCATTCAGGCAGACAATGCCATCCGGCAGGACATCCTCATCCACAACGAGGACGAACTCATCCACGCCATGAACCACTTTGAGCTGCGGGGCGGCGGCGGAACGGACTTCCGTCCTGCCTTTGACTATGTGAACCAGCTGTGCGCCGAGAAGAAGTTCTCGAACCTGCGGGGCCTTTTGTACTTCACCGACGGCATGGGCACCTACCCGGCCAAACGCCCGGCCTACGACACGGCCTTCCTGTTCCTCGGCGACCGCTTCGACGACGCCAATGTGCCGCCCTGGGCCATGAAGGTGGTGCTGGATGAGGAAGAATTTACCGGCACCGCGGCCCGCCCGCAAAGCGCCCTTGCCGACGCGCTGGCCGAAGAAGACGACCTCTACCGTGATCTGAACAATTCGTGAGGGACCTGTTATGAATATCAAACGAGCCAAAGAAGAAATTGAACACACCGTAAAAGCCTACCTCGCCAAGGACGCTCTGGGCGAATACGCCATCCCGGCCATCCGGCAGCGGCCCATTCTGCTCATGGGCCCTCCGGGCATTGGCAAGACCCAGGTGATGGAGCAGGTGGCCCGGGAGTGCGGCGTGGCGCTGGTGGCCTACACCATCACTCACCACACCCGCCAGAGCGCGGTGGGCCTGCCCTTCATCCGCCAGCGCAACTACGGCGGCAGGGATGTTTCGGTGACCGAATACACCATGAGCGAGATCATTGCCAGCATCTACGCCAAAATGGAAGCCACCGGTTTAAAAGAAGGCATCCTGTTCATCGACGAGATCAACTGTGTCTCCGAAACACTGGCACCCACCATGCTGCAGTTTTTGCAGTGCAAGACCTTCGGCAATCAGGCCGTGCCCGCCGGCTGGGTGATCGTGGCGGCCGGCAACCCGCCGGAGTACAATAAATCTGTCCGCGATTTCGATATCGTTACGCTGGACCGTGTGCGCCGCATGGATATTGAACCGGACCTGCCCGTGTGGAAGGACTACGCCCGCGCCGCCCACATTCACAGCGCCATCCTGAGCTATCTGGAGCTGCACCCGCAGAACTTCTACCAGATCAACGCCGACGTGGACGGCACCCAGTTCGTCACCGCCCGCGGCTGGGAAGACCTCTCGAATCTGCTGGATACCTACGAAACGCTGGGCCTGCAGGCCGACGAGGACCTCATTCGCGAGTACATCCAGCATCCGAAGATTGCCGAGGACTTCTCGGCCTACCTCGACCTTTACTATAAGTACCGCGACGACTACGGCGTGGAGGAAATTCTGGCCGGGCAGGCAAAGCCCGCCGTGTTCGCCCGGCTGCTGCAGGCACCGTTTGACGAGCGGCTCAGCCTGGTCAGCCTGATCTTGTCGGGTCTCAGCACCCGCTTCACCGCTTCCCGTCAGGCCGACGCCGTGGCCGACAGCTGCTATGCCTTTTTGCGGGAGACGAAAAAGGCTCTCGCCACCGTGCCCGAGGATATCCCGGACGGTTCGGCCGAGATGTTCCATCAGCAGATCGCCGACTATGACGCCGAGACCCAGCAAAAGCGCGAAGCCGGGCTGCTGAGCAAAGATGCCCTGACCACCCGCCTGCAGGTGCTTGCCGTGCTGCGCGGCTGGGAGGGCGAGCTGCGCCGGGCCAACGCCGCCGGGACGCAGGAAGCTTTCGACCTGCTGCGCGGGCAGTTCCGTTCCCTCGCCGACGCCCGCGAGACGGCCCAACAGGCCGCCAGCGCCGCGCTGGAAGCCGCCTTCGACTTCATGGAGCAGGCCTTTGCCGAGAGCCAGGAGATGGTGGTGTTCGTCACCGAGCTGACCGTGAACCCCGTCTCTCATGCCTTCCTCACCGAGAACGGCTGCGAGCGCTACTTCCAGTACAACAAGGACCTGCTGCTGGACCACCGCAAAGCCGCCCTGCAGCAGGAGCTGGCCGCCGAACAGCGCCGCCACGGCGGGGTGTGAGCCATGCTGGAAAACATCCTGTTCAGCATGAACAGCACCATGCCGCTGTTTTTCGTCATGCTGCTGGGCTATGTGCTGCACCGCACCGGCTTTCTGAGCGACGAGTTCGTGGCCGGGGCCAACAAATTCGTGTTCTATGTTTCCCTGCCGGTGCAGCTGTTCCGGGACCTTGGTGCCACCGACGTGCGCACCAGCTTTGACGGGGCCTATGTGCTGTTCTGCTTTACGGTCACGCTGGTGAGCATCCTGGCCGTCTGGGCGCTGGCAAAGCTGTTTTTGAAGAACAAGGCCCTTGTGGGCGAGTTCGTGCAGGTATGCTACCGCTCGTCGGCGGCCATCCTCGGCACCGCCTTTCTGCAAAGCATCTACGGCACCGCCAGCATGTCCAGCATGATGATCCTCGGCAGCGTACCGCTTTATAACATCATGGCCGTGGTCATCCTGATGCTGGAGGGCCCCGGCTCTGCCCAGGCATCTTCCCTGCCCGCACGGCTGAAAAAGAGCGTGAAGGGCATCCTGACGAACCCCACGCTGCTGGGCATCGCGGCTGGCTTTGCGTGGAGCCTTGCGGGGCTTTCCATGCCCACCATGCTCAACAAGACCCTTTCCAGCGTGGCCGGGCTCACGAGCCCTCTGGCCCTGCTTGCCATCGGCGCAGGCTTCAAGGGCCGCAAGGCGCTGGGGTACTTAAAGCCCACCGCCGTGGCCACCGTGGTCAAGCTGATGGTGCTGCCCGCGCTGTTCCTGCCGCTGGCGGTGCACTTCGGCTTCACCGATGAAAAGCTGGTGGCCCTGCTGGTGATGCTGGGCAGCATCGCCACCCCCAGCTGCTACGTCATGGCAAAGCAGATGGGCCACGAAGGCGTGCTCACCGGCAGCGTATGCGTCACCACCACCCTGTTCAGCGCCTTCAGCCTGACCTTCTGGCTGTTCGTACTGCGCAGCTTCGGGTGCATCGTATAACAAAAAACGGAAGGAACTGCAAAGCAGTCCCTTCCGTTTTTTGTTTGCGTTATTCGCTCGTCTCCAGCTCACCGGACCATTCCCGCACGCGGTCCGGGCGGTTCGTCACGATGGCATCCGGCTGCAGCGGCCAGAGGTCTTTCAGCGCCGCCTCGGTGTCCACCGTCCAGAACGCCGTCTTCACGCCCAGGTCGTGCAGCTTCTGCACCATGCTCACCTTTTTGTAGGCGGTGTGGTACTCACAGCTCACCCACTCCACCGGAAAATCCAGCGTCTGGATATACTGCGCCGGGTCGCGCTGGCGGTTCAGCTTGGACAGGATGCCGCTCAGGCTTTCGTTCGGGAAGGCCGCCTGCAGCATGCTGTATTTGTCGTTCACCCAGCGGGTCAGCTCGCGGCAGTTTTCTTCGTCCATGTTTTCCACGGTGGGCACAGGCAGCCGTGGAAAATCATCTTCATCCTCGTCTTCGTCCAGGCCGTTCTGCAGGCCCAGCGTTTCCCAGGTGCCTTTGGGCAGGGCCAGCGTTTCCACTGCGCCAAACAGCAGCGCCCCCACCTGCAGCTCGGGCATCTGCTGCTTTGCCAGCTTCAGATGGTCGTGGTTGAAGGAGGTGAGCACCAGCTTTTCGCCAAGGCCGGCAGCCCGCACCTGTTCCACCACCTGCTCCACAAAGGCGTCGCCGTACAGCAGCGGGGCTTTCATTTCCAGCTGCACGCGGGCAACGTCCAGCTCTTTGCACAGGGCCAGCGCTTCCTCCAGCGTCGCGATCTTTTCGTCTTTGTAGGCGATGTCCTTCCAGCTGCCGAAGTCCAGTTCCTTCAGCTCGCCCTCGGTCATATCATAAATTTTGCCGGAAATATCCGTGTGCAGGTCGATGATATAATCGTGGTGGATGACCAGTTTTTTGTCGCTGGTCTGCTGGACGTCCATCTCCACGCCGTCTGCGCCGATCTCCATCGCCTTGCGGAATGCGGAAAGGGTGTTCTCCGGCGCAAGGTAGGATGCGCCTCTGTGTGCAATGATCTCAGGTGTCATAAAATGCGGTCATTCCTCTCTGTTTTATGCTCCTCACAAAGCTGCCGCACGCCGCAGCGTTCAGGCAAGGTCGGTGCCGTCCGACGCAATGACCTTTTTGTACCAGTAGAAGCTGTCCTTGCGGCTGCGGGCCAGGGTGCCCCTGCCGTCATTGTCCTTGTCCACATAGATGAAGCCGTAGCGCTTTTTCATCTCGCCGCTGGACGCACTCACCAGGTCGATGGGGCCCCAGGTGGTGTAGCCCATCAGGGGCAGGCCGTCCTCGTTGACGGCCTTTTCCATCTGCTCGATGTGGGCCCGCAGGTAGTCGATGCGGTAGCTGTCGTGGATGGAGCCGTCCGGTTCCACGGTGTCCACTGCACCCAGGCCATTCTCCACGATGAACATGGGCTTTTCGTACCGGTCGTAGATGGTGTTCAGGGTCACGCGCAGGCCGATGGGGTCAATGGCCCAGCCCCACTCGCTGGCCTTCAGGTAGGGGTTCACCGTGGCTTCAAACACCGCATTGCCGTCGGCCTTTTCCCCGGCCAGGATCTCCTGATCCACCGTGATGCAGCGGCTGGAATAGTAGCTGAAGGAGACGAAATCCACAGTGCCCTCTTTCAGAGTCTTTTCGTCTTCCGGCTCAGTCTGCAGCACGATGCCTGCACGCTCCATGCGCTTTTTCGCCCACACAGGGTAAGCGCCCCGGGCCTGCACATCGGTGAAGAAATAGTTGTCGCGGTCGGCCTCCTGCGCGGCGCGCACATCCTCGGGCGCACAGGTGCGGGGGTAATACTGGCCTGCCGCCAGCATGCAGCCCACCATGGCACCGGGCATCTTCTCGTGAGCCAGCTTCACAGCCTTGGCGCTGGCCACCAGCTCGTAGTGGGCGGCCTGGTACTTGATCTGCTCGGCATTCTCGCCGGGGTGGAACACAAGGCCCGCACCGGTGAAGGGCAGGTGCAGCAGCATGTTGATCTCGTTGAAGGTGAGCCAGTACTTCACCTTGCCCTTGTAGCGGTCGAACAGCACTTCACAGTAGTGCACATAGGCATCCACCATGCGGCGGTCTTTCCAGCCGCCATACTTTTTGATGAGGGCAATGGGGGTGTCGAAGTGGCAGATGGTGACAAGCGGCTCGATGCCATATTTATGGCACTCGTCGAACACCGCATCGTAGAAGGCAAGACCTTCTTCGCTGGGCTGGGCGTCGTCGCCGTTCGGCAGGATGCGGGTCCACGCAATGGACAGCCGGAAGCACTTGAAGCCCATCTCGGCAAAGAGGGCGATATCCTCTTTGTAGTGGTGGTACAGGTCGATGGCCTCATGGCTGGGGTAATAGTGCTCTGCGTCGCATTCCAGCATTTCCAGCTCGCCCCGGGCCACCGGCATACGGTCCGGCCCAAAGGGGGTCACATCCACGGTGGCAAGGCCCTTGCCGCCCGCCTGCCATGCGCCCTCGCACTGATTGGCGGCCGTTGCGCCGCCCCACAGAAAACTTTTCGGGAAACTGCCCATAAGTAAAACCTCCCTATTTTATTTTTTGATTATAAGATACCGCACAAACGATTCCTTGTCTATGCCCGCATTTTACAAAAAGCAGCAGCAAAAGTTGTGAAAGTACGACTTTTGTCGTCAAAACGCCGAATTTTGGCGCTGTTTTTTGCGCACTTTTCACGATAAAAACACAAAAACAGCCGCATTTTCCTTTCATTCTGGTTCTTTCAAACTGTCCGCGGACATGGTACAATATCGGTGTAAGATACACCGCCGCCCAACCGGCACTGGAAAATGGAGTGTTTGATTATGACTGAGTTCAAGCCCATCAAAGAAGGCAAGGTCCGCGAGATCTATGACAACGGCGACAGCCTCATCATGGTTGCCACCGACCGCATCTCTGCATTTGACGTCATCCTGAAAAACAAGGTCACCAAAAAGGGCACCGTGCTCACCCAGATGAGCAAATTCTGGTTCGATTACACCCGCGATCTGCTGCCCAACCACATGCTGAGCGTGGACGTGAAGGATATGCCGGAGTTCTTCCAGCAGCCCCAGTTCGACGGCAACAGCATGATGTGCCGCAAGCTGACCATGCTGCCCATCGAGTGCATCGTGCGCGGCTACATCACCGGCAGCGGCTGGGCCAGCTACCAGAAGACCGGCGTGGTGTGCGGCATCCAGCTGCCCGAAGGCCTGAAAGAGTCCGACAAACTGCCCGAGCCCATCTACACCCCCTCCACCAAGGCTGAGATCGGCGACCACGACGAGAACATCTCCTACGAAAAGAGCATTGAAGTGCTGGAGAAGCAGTTCCCCGGCCACGGCGAGGAGTACGCCACCAAGCTGCGCGATTACACCATTGCCTTGTATAAGAAGTGCGCCGAGTATGCACTCTCCCGCGGCATCATCATCGCCGACACCAAGTTCGAGTTCGGTCTGGACGAGAATGGCAACGTGGTGCTGGGCGACGAGATGCTCACCCCGGATTCCTCCCGCTTCTGGCCGCTGGAAGGCTACGAGCCGGGCCACAGCCAGCCTTCCTTCGACAAGCAGTTCGTCCGTGACTGGCTGAAGGCCAACCCCGACAGCAACTACGACCTGCCGCAGGATGTCATTGACAAGACCATTGCCAAGTATCTGGAAGCCTACGAGCTGCTCACCGGCAAAAAGCTGTAAGCCGCTTTTTCACACAAACAAAAACAGCTCCCGTGCGTCTGCACGGGAGCTGTTTTTACTCAATCGCTTCTTGTTCCGCTCAGGCCGGAGCCGTCCATCGAAGAAGGCGCTTCCGTCTCCTCTGCATCTTCCGTCTCTGCAGCTTCTTCGGCTTCGTCCGAATCTGTGTTCTCCTCGTCCAGCAGGCCGCTCACTTCCGTCTGGCGGGCCATCTGCTCTGCCGTCCAGTCCAGCTGGGTGGTGCCGAACACTTCCAGCAGGTAGTCCTGCGTCTGCGGCGCACTGGCGGAATCCAGATTTTCCCGCACCGTGCTGTCCGCAGGCAGCGGCGCGTCACACCGGAAGGTCACGGCGTTGGGCTGCACGGCCTGCTTCTGGATCACATCCGCCACTGTGCGGCAGTCTTTGGCAAAATCGTCGGCACTGGCGTAGGGGCCAAACAGGGTCACGGTCAGGCGCAGGTTGCCATCGCCCGGCTCCAGATCAGCCAGGTCCTGCACCGTGCTGGTGTAGAGGTACAGGTCGGTGTACACGTCCTCCAGCTGGACATCCGGTGCCTCTGCCTTGAGGTCCTGATACAGCGTGTCCGTATAGGTCTGGCTCAGGCGGTTCGCCGTCTGCTGGCGTTCCGGGCCGTACTGCTCCGCGATCAGCGGCACAAAGCCCATGCACAGGCACACGCCCATCAGCAGCAGGCACACCAGCACCGACACGAAATCGTACTTCCAGCGGCCCGGGTGGCTGGCGAACCACAGCACCTCGCCGCCCAGCAGCACGAGCCCGGCCGCCGGGGCAACTTTCAGCACCAGCTGCCAGTCAAAGCCCGGCACAAAGTAGTAGCACAAAAACAGGATGCCTGCCGCGATCAGGCTGATGCCCAGCGTGAAGCTGCCCACCCGGCGGCGGGGCGCTTCGTCCTTTGCCTGGGCCGGCTTTTTCAGCGGGCGGCTCTCCGGTGCGGCGGCCGCTTCCGGCTGCACGGTCTTATTCTGCTCGTCCATCGTCGTCCTCCGTCGGTTTGTCGGCATCCTCGGGCTGTTCTTCCGCGTCTTCCGGGGTCACGGACTGGCCCAGCAGGGCGCTGAGCTCCGGCATGGCAAAGTCGGCCGTGTCTTCCGGCGCTGCCTGCGGGGCCGCCGCATACTCCCGGAAGTCCTCGTCTTCGGGCACATCGTGCTTCTGCTTTTTGCCCTTGGGGCCGCGCACCAGCCACACGCCGCAGATGACCAGCGCCACGCAGGCCACGATCTGCGGCAGCTCATCCAGCATCAGGTAGACTGCGCGGAAGAAGGGGTTGTTCTGGCCCCAGCGCCACATCACATCGCCCAGCACCCGCATGATGATGTTCTGGTAGGCCACCAGCGCACCCAGGGCGATCAGGCCCCAGCCCAGCAGCTTGTGGCTGTCCATCATGAACTGCTCCATGCGCTTATCCTGCCAGTTGATGTGCACCAGATAGTCGTCCGCCGGGGCGGTACCTGCGCCGATCTGGGCGCGGAGGTTGAAGGTGTCAAAAAAGCTGTACATCCACACGATCAGGCAGCCCACGATCAGCGGGTCCAGGCCGGTCAGCGCGCCTGCCATAATGAACAGGCAGAACATCGTGATCAGCGAAAGGCCCCGCTTCATGTAGCCCTGATACATCTGGCCTGCGCCCGGGCAGAAGGCAAAGAGAAAGGTCAGGATCCCGTTTTTCATCATAGTGCATCTCCTCATTTCGTCGTGGTTTCCGTGGTCGTATTGTGGGTGCTGTCTGCCGCATCGCGGCGGCCGAACAGCAGCGTGTTCAAAGCATCGGTGAACCGTGCCGGTTTTTGGGGCTCAGCAGTCTCCACCGGCTGGCCCAGCGGCTGTTCATCGGCGGGCTGGTAGTCGTCGTTCACCGGGCGGCCCAGCCGCAGGGGTCCTTCCGCGTCCTGCTGCTGGCTCTGAGAGACGCCGGGGGTCCAGCTCTTTACCTGCTGGCGCAGGCCCATCAGCTGTTCCACCGTGCCGGAGCGCCACATGGTCAGCGCCAGCACCGCCGCCACACCGGCCACCGCCGCACGGCCCCAGGTGTTCTGCATCAGCCGCACCCAGATGGTGCCCATAACGGTCTTGTGGACCGAGCGGGGCGGTTCTTCCAGCGCGTCCGCTGTCAGCAGGGCGGTGTAGCGGTCCAGACAGTGGTCGCAGTAAGAAAGATGTTCGGCTGCTTCCAGCCGCCCCAGTTCATCCAGCTGCCCGTTCACAAGGGCCTGCAGGCCTTCGTCGGTCAGGCAGCCATTTCCGTCAAACAGCTCCATGTACGCTCCTCCTCTCGTCGTTTTCGCGCTGGGCCAAGATCTGCTGTGCCAGCATCTTTTTGCCCCGATAGACCTGCGCTTCCACCGTTTTGGGTGGTCGGCCGCACAGCTGCGCGGCCTGCGCCGCCGTGTGCTGTTCCAGCAGCACCAGACGGCAGGGCGTTTTGTAGGGTTCCCGCAGGTCCAGGATCATCCGGGTGAGTTCTTCTTCGCCCAGGGTGTCCAGCACCTGCTGTTCGGGCTGGCTGCCCGGCGGCGCGCCTTCCAGCGCCAGCACCTCGTCGCCGGGGGTGTTCACCCGGCGCACCCAGGCGCTGCGCAGATAGTCCTTCGCCTTGTTGGATGCGATGCGCGCCAGCCACTGCTTTTCGTACCCGGGCGGGCAGCGGTCGATGGCCCGCCACGCCGCCAGAAAGGTCTCCTGGGTCAGGTCCTGCGCATCGCCCGCATCCGGCACCAGCTGGTGGCAGACCGTATACACAAGCGCCTGATATTTCTGCACCATCGCGCTGAATTCCAAGGTCGTCAACGGTCCGCACACCCTCCCTTCCGGTCCCTGCCACATTCTGGAAAAGGCCGCTTTGCGCCGCCCCTCTGTACACTCATACGAGCGACGAGAACTTTTTCCTGCAAAAAAGCAGAACTTTTTTCTGCTTCATGGTACAATAGAGCTATTATAGCACAAACGGAGGTCCCACACCATGCCCACAAGCACCCGTCAGGCCCTGCTGCAGGCCCTTTCTGCCGCAGGGGGCGATTATGTTTCCGGCCAGCAGCTGGCCGACACGCTGGGCGTGAGCCGCGCGGCGGTGCACAAAGCCGCCGCCGCCCTCTCGGCCCAGGGCTACGCGCTGGAAGCCGTTTCCCGCCGGGGCTACCGGCTGGCGGGCGGCGACCCCTTCTGCGCCGAAGCCGTGGGCCCCTACCCCGCCCCGGTGCACATCTACGACACGCTGGAAAGCTCCAACCGCACGGCAAAGCTGCTGGCGCTGGACGGTGCCCCCCACGGCACACTGGTGCTCACAGCCCACCAGAGCGCGGGCCGGGGGCGGCTGGGCCGCAAATTCGAAAGCCCGGCGGGCAAGGGGGTCTACTGCTCCATCCTGCTGCGGCCGGAACTGCCCGCCGCCAGCGCCCAGACCGCCACCATCCGCGCCGCCGTGGCGGTTTGCCGGGCGGTGCAGAAGCTGTGCGGGCTGGAGCTTGCCATCAAGTGGGTAAACGACCTTTATTATCAGGGCAAAAAGGTCTGCGGCATTCTGACCGAAGCGGGCACCGACCTGGAGAGCGGGCGGCTGGAATGGCTGGTGGTGGGCATCGGGCTGAACCTTACTTCCACCGCCGCCGACTGGCCCCCGGAGCTGGCCGACAAAGCCGGGAGCCTGTACCCCGGCGGGCCAGCCCCGGTGCCCCGCGCCGCGCTGGCCGGGGCCATTGCCCGGGAGCTGCTGGCCCTCGGCCCCGGGGAAGACTGCCTGGACGAATACCGCGCGCGGTGCTTCGTGCCCGGGCACTGGGTGACGGTGTGCACCGGCAGCGAGACCTACGCGGCCAAGGCCCTTGCCATCGACGACGCAGGGCGGCTGGTGGTGCGGCGGGAGAACGGCCGCGAGGAAGCCCTGCGCTGCGGCGAGGTGACCACACGGCCTGCACGGACCGAATAAGACGCAAAAAAGCACCCTTTCCTGCCCGGAAAGAGTGCTTTTTATGTTCTGCACTTATGTATCCAGCTCCACGGCTTCCAGCACCGCGATGCCCTCTTTTGCAAAGGCGGTGCGCAGGCTTGCGGCAAGGCCGGACATTTCGGCCTTGTTCTCGATGCACAGGGTAATGACCCCGTTCAGGCTGGAAGCTTCCACGCCCATGGAACCGCCATCCGGCGGCACCCAGACGTTGAAGTCTTTGGTGTAGGTTTGAATTTCCGGCGTAGCCGGGAGAAGCGGGTTGCCGAGGTAGCTCAGCCAGAAATCCGCCGGCACGCCGCTGATGTACTCGCCCATCTGGAACACGCGCTGCTTGATGCGCAGGGGCGCTTTCTGCTGGTCCACCTTGTACACCCAGCTCATCTGCTGGGCCATCTGGCGCAGCATTGCTTCGGGCTGCAGGGTGCGGCGCACGGCGGCGTCCATCTCCGGCACGATGTCCGCAAGGCAGGTGCCCTCGCCCAGCTTCACACTGTGCTGGAAGGAGCACACGCAGTTGTACAGCGCATCCGGCACGCCCGCCGCTTTGCGGGTGTCGGCCGAGTAGGAATACTGGATGTCGTCCTTGCCCAGGTACCCCCGCAGCGCCAGGCACAGCAGGCCCGCCAGCGCGGTGAAGGGCTTGACCCCGTTTGCCACGGCTTTGTCTACAAGGCTCTGCTTGGTCAGGCGCACCCGGGTGCGCCGCATTTTGCACTCCCAGGTCTGCACCACGTCCCGCTGCAGGGTGCTTTCGCTCGCCTCCGGGGCCGGGTACTTTGCCATCATGGCTTCGATATCGTAAGCCGGGCTGGACACGATGGGCGTGTTCGCAAACGCGGTGCCGTACCGCAGGTTGCAGTACAGCTCCAAGATGCGGGTGAGGAAGGGTGAGACGCCCCGGCCGTCCATGAGGAAGTGGTACCAGTCAAAATAGACGGTATCGCCTTCGCAGCTCACGCTGAAAAGATATCCGTTCGTCTCCTCCGGGATACTGCGCTGTGCGCTGCCTGCATAGACAAGGCAGGGGTTCGGGTTCGGCTCCAGAAAAGCTTCCCGCTTTTCCTGCACCAGCTGCACCCGGTAATAGGGCGCAGCGGAAAGTGCGGCATCCAGCGCGCGCTGCAAAAGGGCGGGGTCCACCGCGTCTTTCAGCGTGAACTGATACCGGCACAAAATCTTCTCCCGGCGGAAAAAGTACATCGTCCCCTGGAAGATGTACTCCGCCGAGCGCTGTGCTTGCTCCATTGCGATCACCCTGCGTTGGCCGCCAGATAATCCACAAGATCACCCATGGTGACGAAGTTGCGCAGCTCCTTTTCCGGGATGCGCAGGCCGAAGGTCTCCTCGAGGTCGGCCACGATGGTCAAGATCTCCATCGAAGACAGGTCCAGATCGTCCATCAGGACGCTACTCTCGCTCACATCCTCGGGGGACACCTCTGCAACGTCTTCCAGGATCGCCAGGATCTGGGAAATGATTTCTGCTCGTTCCATAGAACTTATTCTTCCTTTCCGTGACGGATGATAGGTGCAGCAGGCTGCGCCTTTCTCTAATAATACCCTGATTCGCCCTTATACGCAAGGGGGGCGGCAAAAGAAACATCTCTAGCATGGCAGAGAACCTGCCCGCTTATGCATGGCCCGCTTACTGCCGCACCAGCTTGCCTGCGCCGTTGCGGGGCAGCGGCTCGGTGCGGAACTCCACGGCGCTCATGCGCTTGTACAGCGGCAGGGTGCGGTTGGCTTCGGTGATGAAATCCCGCACGGCCTGCTGCTTGTCTTCGTCGCAATAGACCACCACGCCGATCTTCTGGCCCATCTCCTTCACGATGCATTCCTTCACGGCTTCGCACTTGCCCACGATGCCTTCCAGCTCCTCGGGGCTGACATTCTCGCCGCTGCCCAGAATGATGACGTTCTTCTTGCGGCCGGTCAGGAACACATAGCCGTCGGCGTCCTGCCGGGCAAGGTCGCCGGTGTGGAACCAGCCGTCGGCGTCGATGACCTCCGCGGTGCCCTCCGGGTCCTTGTAGTAGCCCAGCATCACGTCGCCGCCGCGCAGACAGATCTCGCCGTCCTCCAGCTTGAACTCACAGTGGCCGTCCGGCTTGCCCACGGCACCGATGTGCTCCGGGTCTGCGGCAAAGTTGATCAGTCCACCGCCGGTGGTCTCGGTGCAGCCGTAGAACTGCGAAATGAGGATGCCGTTGCGGGTCAGGTCCAGCAGCGTCTTCGGGTTGAACATGGCAGACATGCAGTTCAGCGCCCAGAGCTGGCCCAGCTTTTCCCGCCTGCCGCTCATCAGGTCGTGATGGATGGATTCCACCAGCACCGGCACCGCAGCCATATCCTGACTCGGCATCCGCTGCAGGTCCTTATAAAAGGAGCGCAGACTGCCCAGATTCTGCGCCCAGCCCATCCATGGCCCGGAGAACAGACAGCCAAAGGCTCCCAGATGGAACATGGGCAGCACCGTCAGGTGGTCCACGATGAGGTCCGGGTCCTGCTTTGCTTCGCAGATATGATGTCCCACGCTGACATGATGGTGCATGACCGCAAAGAAATTGCGCTCGCACAGCATGACGCCCTTGCTGCGGCCCGTGGTGCCGGAGGTGAACATCAGGATCATCAGGGCTTCGTGGTCGATGCAGCGGGTCAGTTCGCCCGGCTCATAGCTGCGGAAGCCGTCCATGGGGCGGAGGATATCGCCGTAGGCCGCCTTGAGCTGGTCATTGAAGCCGTAGTCGTCGCCGTCGGTCAGGATAGCGGCGGGCTCCACAAGGCCCAGCTCATAGCTCAGCTCGTCCCAGCTCTTGCGCTGGTTCAGCAGCACCAGCACCGCACCAGCTGCCACCACGCCAAAGCTGTTCACGGCATACTCGTAGCTGTTCTTGGTGAGCAGGCAGATCTTTTTGCCCTTGATCTCCGGGATGGTAGACTGGAAGTAATTCACCGCCTTGCGGATATCCTGCACATAATCCTTATAGAGGATGGTGGTCACGGCATCGTTTGCGGTGTCGTAGAAGCGGAAGGCCACGTTATCCTTAAAGCGGTCCTCCATGTTGATGGTGATAAGGTCGTAGACGTTATCCAGCACTCTGATCTTGCTCATTGTTCTGTTTTCTCCTGTGTTCAGCGCAGCAGTTTGCCCATGGCGTTGCGGGGCAGCGGCTCGGTGCGGAACTCCACGGCGCTCATGCGCTTGTAAAGCGGCAGGGTGCGGTTGGCTTCGGTGATGAAATCCCGCACGGCAGGCTGCTTGTCTTCGTCGCAATAGACCACCACGCCGATCTTCTGGCCCATCTCCTTCACGATGCATTCCTTCACGGCTTCGCACTTGCCCACGATGCCTTCCAGCTCCTCGGGGCTCACGTTCTCGCCGCTGCCCAGAATGATGATGTTCTTCTTGCGGCCGGTCAGGTACATGTAGCCGTCCTCTTCCACCCGGGCAATGTCGCCGGTGTGGAACCAGCCGTCTGCATCGATGACTTCCGCAGTGCCTTCCGGGTCCTTGTAGTAGCCCAGCATGATGGGGTCGCCCCGCATGCGCAGCTCGCCGTCGTCCAGCTTGTATTCACAGCTGAGGTCCACATGGCCCACGCTGGTCAGGTGCTTTGCCTCCTGCGAGGAGTTCCATGCACCGTCGCCGCAGGTCTCGGTCAGGCCGTACATCTGGGCCACAAAGAAGCCCTTCTCCATCATATCGCTCAGCATCTTGGGGTCGAACATGGCAGCGCCGCAGGTCAGCACGCACAGACCGTTCAGGCGGTCGCGGCGGCCCTTCATCACGTCGCTGTAGATGCTCTTCAGCAGCACCGGCACCACTGCCATCACCTCGCTGTGCATGGCACCCAAATCACGGTAGAAATACTTCAGGTTGTTGCACAGGTTGATGGAGTGGCCGGTGATGCTCCACGAAACAAGGCTGGTCATGGCGGAGATGTGGAACATGGGCAGGGCGGACAGGGACGAGAACTCGTCGGTGTTCCAGCCCGTGTACCTCTTCACATCATCAAAGGGGTCCAGGAAGGCCGGCATGGCGCTGAACAGGTTCTTCTGGCTCAGCATGACGCCCTTGCTGCGGCCGGTGGTGCCGGAGGTGAACATGATAAAGGCCAGAGCCGAGAGATCCTCCACCTCGGTCACATCCTGGGCGGGCTCATAGGCAGAAAAAGCGTCCATGGGCTGCAGGATGCTGCCGTAAGCTTTTTCCAGCTCCGGCTCCCGCTCGGCGAACTCGCCGTCGTGCAGGATGCACACAGGCTCGGTGAGGCCCAGCTCGTAGGAGATGGCGTCCCAGTCCTTGCCCAGGTTCAGCGGCACCGCCACCGCACCGGCAATGACCGTGCCGTACATGCAGATGACGTACTGGTAGCTGTTGCGGGCCAGGATCGCTACACGCTTGCCGCGCACGTCGCCGTACTCGGCCCGCAGGAAGGCCACGAAACGGCGCAGGTCCTGGGCATACTTTGCGTAGTGCACCACTGCCACGCTCCCAGTCTTTTCATCATACCAGCGCAGCGCCACACGGTCTGCGATGTTGGTTTCCATATTGCAAAGCGATTGATACAGTGAAGTGATCATTTCAGCCTCCATAATTTATCATCCCGTCTGGTGCGCCTGCGTTACCTTACGCGGGCCTTTCCAGACATTCCCAACTGTGCCCAGTATACAATACTGTGTTCGGCAATGCAAGGCTTTTGCAACATTTAATTTCCAATATTGGCAATATTCTCTTGCCTATCTTTCGGCGTTTTGCTTACAAATTCTCCCTTTCGTTGCGATAAATGCGGCCGTGTGGTATTCTTTTTATGGGAAAAGACAACAGTCCGCTCCCGGTGCAGTGCAATTCAAAATTGACAGCCTGCACAAAAAGCATTATACTAGCTTTAAAAACCACCGGTTTTTGATCAATTCTTACACATTGCGCTGCGATCGGCTTCAAGGGGCACCCCCGGCGCAAGGAAGGACCCACGTTCATGGAAGGTACCAGACCCCGTACCGTCAGCTCCATCGGCATGTTCGACATGCTGAAGGGTGCCGGTATGCTGACCATCGTCTTTGCGCACACCGCAGAGCTTTATTCGATCCCGACCTCCGGCGGCCTGTCACTGACCGCCTTTTTTCCGTTCATTTACCGGGAAGCGCTCATGGCCGCGTTTTTCATCGCCAGCGGCTACGGCTTCCGCAAGCGCTCCATCGGCAAGTGCATCCAGCAGCAGCTGAAGACCCTGCTCAAGCCCTATCTTTACACCGCCTTTTTCACCTGCGTGCTGCACTTTTTTATTCATTATAAGTCGTTCCAGTACCTGCCCGGGACCATTGGGGAGTCCATCAAGGTCACGGGCGGTTTTGTGCTGGGGCTGCCCCACACGGCCATCTATTCCGGGCAGGAGTTCTTCTCCTGCGGGCCCATGTGGTACCTGCTGGCGCTGCTGACGGGCTGGATCTTCCTGGATGTGATCCTGAACATCTTCCCGGAGCCGTATGTTCCCTGGGCCGTGGCAGGCTGCGCCCTGCTGGGCTGGGGCACCAGCCTTGTGTGGAAGCCGCCTTTCTGCCTTGTGCAGGGGGCCGTGGTGGTGCCGTACCTCTACCTCGGCTTCCTCGCCAAAAAGCATCATCTGCTGGACCAGCCCCTTTCCCCGCGGCTGCGGGCCGGGCTGATTGCCGCCGCTGCGCTCATCGCCGTGGGTTCCATTGCCACCCGCACCACCGACTGCATCTCGCTGGCCGAGTGGTCGCTGGGGCCGGTCAGCATCTTTCTGGACGGCGCAGCGGGCCTTTTGTTCATCCGGCTGTTTTTGCGGCTGAGCCGGAGCCGCGGGCCTGTGGTGCGCTTTCTGGAGGCCGTGGGCCGGCGCAGCCTGAACATCTTCTGCGTACATACCATCGAGCTCATCGCCATCCCCTGGTACCTGTTCGTGGCAAAGTTCGAGGGACGCCCGCTGCTCGGCATGTGGCTGCAGTATGCGGTATCCATGGGCTCCATCTGGCTGGTGTGCCTGCTGCTGCAGGCCCGGCGTGCCCTGGTCATCAAGCTGTTTCCGGCCCGGCGCCGCACCCCGGCCGTGCAGCATTACACCGCCCGGCACTGAACGCACTCCCGGCTGCTGCGGATGCAGCCATGCCATAAAATCATGAGGAGGATCCTGCCATGAACCACGATGTTCCCGAGACCCTTGCGGCGGCCCGCAGCCGTGCCGCCGACCTGGAGCAGCAGCTCAAGCTTTCCGACGAGGGGGTGTCCCGGCTGGCCGAGCGGTGCCTGGAGCTGGAGCAGCAGGTCCTGACCTACCAGGCTGCGCTGGCAAAGCACAGCAGCGAGAACGAATCCGCTGCCCTGACCCTGCCGCAGCTGTTCTATGACTCCGGCTCCGGCTTTTCCCCGCGGGAATGCCTGACCGCGACCGAAGACGCCTACGACGAGCTGACCCACGAGGTGTCGGCCGTGTTCACCCTGCCCACCGATGCCCGGGCCCTGCGGCTGGACCCCGGCGAGCTGGCCTGCTGCGTCACCGACCTGAGCATCTCGGATGACCGGCTGGAGCTGCGGGCCGCCAACGGCATCCGTTTGCAGGACGACTGCCTGCTGTTTTTGGATGTGGACCCGAACCTGACCGTGAAAAGCAGCGTGCCCTTTGCCGCCGGGCTGAAGTTCGCGGTGACCTATCACTACTACCCGCTGGACCGCTTCCAGCACGAGCAGCCCGGCAAAGCCCTGCTGAAAGCGCTGAACGCCATCAAGCTGCAGGCCGAAGCGGAAAAGAACGATGTGCTGGAGCAGCTGCAGGCCTCCCGGGCCGAGATCACCCGGCTGAACAACCAGCTGGCTGAGCTGCAGAGCAGCCGCGCCGCCTACGAGACCTCGCTGGAAAACCTGTACGAGAGCAGCAGCTGGAAGCTGACCGCCCCGCTGCGCGCTTTGCGCAGGCTGTTCCACGGCTGATCTGAGCGCAGAGGAGTGTAGCATGATGTACAGCAGTTACAGTGCCCTGCAGCGCAGACAGCTGACGAAGCAGGTGTACACCGATACCCAGAGCAGCTATCTGCTCGTTTACGCCCCCGGCCGCCATCTGGCGCTGGAAAATTCGCTGGCGAACCAGCTGCACCGCAAGTTCCGGCTGGTGACGGCGCTGGAGGGCGAGCTGACCGATTCTGTGGCAGGCGTGCTGCTGGTCAGCGAGGATGTGGAGTGCACCTCCACCGCCCTGACCTATTTTGCCGCCGCTTTGCAGGCCGGGGCCGACCTTGCGGTGTGCGACGCCGTCTTCGGCTTTGACGGGGCCACCGCCCTTTACCTGAGCACCCAGCACATCCCCTGCAGCCGGTGCGCCATGGTGTCGCGGCAGCTGCTGGACCGCATCCGCGCCGCCGCCCGCGGCAAAGACAGCGTGACGGAGCTTTTGCGCCTGGCCACCGCCATGGCGGAGAACTGCCAGCGCATCCCGCAGGCGCTGCTGCATTTCCGTCGGGAGCTGTGTGCCGACGATGTGTTCTCGGCCGGCGGAAAGCGCGCCGTCATCCTCAGCCACGAGCTGACCATGACCGGTGCGCCCATCGTGCTGGTGAGCGCCGTGCCCGTGCTGCGCAGCATGGGCTTTGAAGTGGTGGTGCTGGGCCCTTCGGACGAGGGCTCACTGCCGCTGTTCCTGGACGCCGGGGCCGCCGTCGTCACCCGAAGCGACTGCGTGATGCACTCGGCGCTGTGGGGCCTTGCCACCAGTGCCGACTTCGTGCTGGCCAACACGGTGGTGGAAGCCGCCGCCGTGCGCACCCTGAACGGATCCTTCGTGCCGGTGCTGTGGTGGCTGCACGACGCCTTTGCAGGCTACCCCTTCATCGCGCATCAGATCCCGAAAACACTGGAACACAATGTGCAGGTCTGCGCCGTCGGCTCCCACGCCACCGCCGCCATGCACTCTGTCCGGCCGGATTTTGCCATCGAGCAGCTCATCTACGGCCTGCCGGACTACGCGCAGGAGTCCTTCCCCGTCTACGACATCTCCTATGCGGGCGGGCGGCCGCTGTTCGTCACCGTAGGCTCCTTCGAGCCCCGCAAAGGCCAGGACATCTTCTGCAGCGCCATCCGCCTGCTGAAGCCCGAAGTGCGGCAGAAAGCAGCCTTCCTCTTTGTGGGCAAGGCCGCCGATAAAGACATCAAGAACACCGTGGACACCCTCGTGGAGGACTACCCGGACACCGTGTTCTACCGCAAGCGGCTGGAGCGCCCGGAGATCAAATCCCTGATGGACCAGTGCGCCTGCGTGGTGTGCGCCTCCCGCGATGACCCCATGCCCACCTTCGTCACCGAAGGCCTGATCTTCGGCAAGCCGTCCATCGTGTCGGAGCACACCGGCACCGCCGGGCTCGTCACCGAGGGCGTGGACGGCTTCGTTTACAAGGATGACGACCCGGACCTGCTGGCGCAGGCGCTGGAATATGCCATCCTCCACCCGGAAAAGCTGGCCGCCATGAAGGCCGCCTGCCGGAAGATGTACGAGACCTATTATTCCAACGAAGCCTACGTTGCCACCCTCACCCGTCTGGTGAACGAAATGACAGAGTAAACGCAAAGGCCGATGCACTGCATCGGCCTTTGCGTTTTTATCATTCTGCAAAAATTGCACAAGAAAGTTCCCGTTCCGTTCACAAAAACGCGCCCGGCCTGTGTTATACTTTTATCAAATCATTTTCCCCGAAAGGAGCCTGTACCCCCCATGAGCCAGCCCACCTCTGCCACGCCTTCCCGCAAAAAGACTGTCATCTCCCTGCTGGTCCTGCTGGCGCTCACCGGCATCATCGTCTTCATGTTCAAGGACCACTGGGCCGAGATCACCGCGGCGCTGGCGCAGCTGTCGGCATGGCAGGTGCTGGTGGTGCTGGCCATCGGCATCAGCTACCCGCTGCTGGAAGGATGCGTGGCGTGGGTGATCGTGCGCAGCCGTGTGCCGGGTTTCAAGCTCTGGCAGGGCATCGACACCGCGTGGTGCGGCACCTTTGGCAATGTGGTCACCCTGGGTGCCGGTGCCGTGCCGGTGCAGACCTGGTATCTGCACCGCTGCGGCCTGCCGCTGGGCCCGGGCGTGGGCCTGATGACACTGGAATATGTGTTCCACAAGACCACCGTTCTGCTCTACGCCACCGTGATGCTGCTTTTGCAGCACAAGTGGCTGGCCGCCAACACCAGCGGCGTGCTGAACTATCTGCCCATGGCATACGCTGTGGTAGCGGCCATTCTCGTGGTGCTGGTGCTGGTGTGCGTGTCGCCGCTGATCCAGAACCTGGCCCGCTGGCTGATGCAGTTTCTGCCCAAGACCGAAAAATGGCAGCAGCGCCGGGCCGACTGGCAGCGGCAGCTGGACATTCTGGGCGAGGAGAGCCGCCGCCTGCTGGCGGATAAACCCCGCTGCGCAAAAATTTTCGCCCTGCAGGCCGTCAAGCTGTTCGGGCTGTTCTGCCTGCCGTACCTGTGCATCCGGTTCATGGGGCTTTCGCCGCTGAGCTTTGCACAGGTGCAGCTGCTCACCAGCCTGATGCTGTTCCTCTCGAACGCTTTGCCCAACGTGGCCGGCATGGGCTCCATTGAAACAGCCTTCCTGCTGGTGTTCGGCAGCTTTCTTTCCAGCGGTGAGGTGATGAGCGTGCTCATGCTCTACCGCATCGCCAGCTATTACGTCGTGTTCGCCGCCAGTGCCGTGGGCTTCTTCTTCGCCCAGCGGCATCTGGCTGAAATGGAGCCGCCAAAGGAGGTGTGAGCGCGCATGAAAGACAAAAGCATCCTCTACCGGTTCGGCATCGTGCTGCTGGCGCTGCTGGCACTGGTGCTCATCTTCCCTTCCACCAGGATCGACCTTGCGTCCAAGATCAGCGCCAGCACCCAGGCCAGCGTCCGGGTGGAGTACCAGAAGAACTTTGTCAGCTCCAACGAGATGGAGTATCAGGTGCTTTCGGCGGACGACGCAGTCTATCAGCAGGTGGCCGAACTGCTCTCCGGCGTGAAGTGCAGCAAAAAGCTCAACCAGAACTATTCCTCCTACAGCCATGAGTTCCCGGTGGGGTCCGTCACCGTGAGCTACTATGATGATGCGGAGAATCACCAGCTGCTGTTCACCGTCTACTCCGACGGCGTTGCCATCGTGAACAGCCAGTTCGTCTCGGTCAAAGGCGGGGCCGAGGACGTGTATCAGAAATTGATGGAGATCGTAAACTAACCCTTCTAAAAACAAAAATCGGGGCATGCAGGTGGTCAAGCTGCATGTCCCGTTTTTGTTTCTTTTGCACACGGTGCGGTACCAATCACACCGAATGCCGCGCATCGAGATGCAGAGCAAACGAAGCTGCATCTCACTTGAAAAAAGAGAATGGAATGGAGGAATGGGGCTTACACGGTATGGAGGTACCGCGTAAATCCGGTTTTTCACAGATGCTTTTGCAGGCGCATCTGCTTTTCTGGTGCAACGTAGTCCGGCGAACAGGTTAGGTTCATCTAACCTCGTTGCGAGAACAGCATACCACAGACGGTTAGTCTTGTCAACCCTTCATTTGCATTTTTTTCCGCAAACGATGTGCGTTGACAGGGTTTCCGCGTTTTTTCTACATTCTGCCCAAAGAAAGCCCCTTGCTTTGGAAGAAAACCCACTTGTTTTCTATTGCTTTTTAAGGCGGTTCTTGCTATTATAATAACGCAAGATTTTGTGGGCAGGTTTTTATTTTTGTCTACACCTTGTAGTAAGGGCTGCCGCAGACGGCAGCGCAAGACCGTTTCGCCCCCAGAAAACCGCCCAGACAGAGCGGTTTTTCAAAGGCTCATTAGTTAGAAAGCGCTAACTGCGTAATGGAGCAAGGAGGTTCCAATGATCCAGTTTGAACAGTGGGAAGGCTTTGAGGGCCGCATCTGGAAAGAAGAAGTCAACGTGCGTGACTTCATCCAGAAGAACTACACCCCCTATAACGGTGACGAAAGCTTTCTGGCAGGCCCCACCGAGGCTACCGATAAGCTTTGGGGTGCTTTGCAGAAGCTGCAGAAGGCCGAGCGCGCCAAGGGCGGCGTGCTGGACATGGAGACCGAAGTCGTCAGCGGCCTGACCGCCTACGGCCCCGGCTATATTGACGAAAACCTGAAAGATCTGGAGCAGATCGTGGGTCTGCAGACCGACAAGCCCCTCAAGCGTGCCTTCATGCCCTACGGCGGCATCAAGATGGCAGAGCAGGCCTGCACCACCTACGGCTACCAGCCGTCTGAGGAGCTGCACAAGATTTTTACCGATTATACCCGCACCCACAACCAGGCTGTGTTCGACGCCTACACCCCCGAGATGAAGGCTGCCCGCCACACCCACATCATCACCGGTCTGCCCGATACCTACGGCCGCGGCCGCATCGTGGGCGACTACCGCCGCGTGGCCCTGTACGGCATTGATGCCCTGATCAAGTTCAAGCAGGAAGATTTCGCCAACTGCGGCGACGGCACCATGACCGACGATGTCATCCGCCTGCGCGAGGAGATTGCCCGCCAGATCAGCGCCCTGAAGGGCATGAAGAAGATGGCCGAGGCCTACGGCTACGACATCTCCCAGCCCGCCAAGGACGCCAAGGAGGCCTGCCAGTGGCTGTACTTCGGCTATCTGGCCGCCATCAAGACCCAGAACGGCGCCGCCATGAGCGTGGGCCGCATCTCCACCTTCCTTGACATTTATATCCAGCGCGATCTGGACAAGGGCATCCTGACCGAAAGTCAGGCACAGGAGCTCATTGACCACATGGTCATGAAGTTCCGCATGGTCAAGTTTGCCCGCATTCCCAGCTACAACCAGCTGTTCTCCGGCGACCCCGTGTGGGCAACGCTGGAGGTGGGCGGCATCGGCATGGACGGCCGCAGCATGGTCACCAAGAACTGCTACCGCTTCCTGCACACGCTGGAAAACATGGGCCCCGCACCGGAGCCCAACCTGACCGTGCTGTACTCCTCTGCCCTGCCCGAGGCCTTTAAGAAGTACGCCGCCAAGGTGTCCGTCAACACCAGCAGCGTCCAGTACGAGAACGACGATGTGATGAAGCCCGTCTGGGGCGACGATTACTCCATCTGCTGCTGCGTGTCTGCTACCCAGACCGGCAAGGAGATGCAGTTCTTCGGCGCACGCGCCAACCTGGCAAAGTGCCTGCTGTACGCCATCAACGGCGGCGTGGACGAGAAGAGCCACGAGCAGTGCGGCCCCAACTACGCCCCCATCACCAGCGAGTACCTGACCTATGACGAGGTGCTGCCCAAGTATGTGCAGATGCTGGACTGGCTGGCCGGGCTGTACGTCAACGTGCTGAACCTCATCCAGTATATGCACGACAAGTACTACTACGAGGAAGCCGAGATGGCACTCATCGACACCGATGTGCGCCGAACCTTTGCCACCGGCATTGCAGGCTTCTCCCATGTCATCGACTCCCTGAGCGCCATCAAGTACGCCAAGGTGAAGGTGGTGCGCGATGAAAACGGCCTTGCCACCGGCTTTGAGACCGAGGGCGATTTCCCCAAGTACGGCAACGACGATGACCGCGCCGACGAGATCGGCGTGTGGCTGCTCAAGACCTTCCTTGAGATGATCAAGAAGCGCCACACCTACCGCAACTCCGAGGCTACCACCTCTATCCTGACCATCACCTCCAACGTGGTGTACGGCAAGTACACCGGCGCTCTGCCCGACGGTCGTGCCGCCTTCACCCCGTTCGCACCGGGTGCAAACCCCAGCTACGGTGCCGAGCAGAACGGCCTGTTGGCCTCTCTGAACTCCGTGGCAAAGCTGCCCTACCACTGGGCACTGGACGGCATCTCCAACACCCAGACCATCAACCCCGACGCTCTGGGCCACAGCGAGGGCGAGCGCGTGGAGAATCTGGTGCAGGTGCTGGACGGCTACTTCGATCAGGGTGCACACCACCTGAACGTCAACGTCTTCGGCAAGGAGAAGCTGCTGGACGCCATGGAGCACCCCGAGAAGGAAGAATACGCAAACTTCACCATCCGCGTTTCCGGCTACGCTGTCAAGTTCATCGACCTGACCCGCGAGCAGCAGCTGGACGTGCTGGCCCGCACCTGCCATGGCGTCCTGTAAGACCCTTGGGTACGTCCACTCGCTGGAATCCTTCGGCTCGGTGGACGGCCCCGGTGTACGCTTTGTGGTGTTTTTGCAGGGGTGTGCACTGCGGTGCAAGTACTGCCACAACCCGGAAACATGGGCGGAGGGCGGAAAGCCGTGGACGGCGGAAGCGCTGTTCCAGCGGGTATACCGCTACCGCAACTACTGGGGCAAAAAGGGCGGCATCACGGTCAGCGGCGGCGAGCCGCTGCGCCAAATGGAGTTTCTGACGGCGTTCTTTGAGCTGGCACGCTCCAAAGGCGTGCACACGGCTTTGGACACTGCCGGGCAGCCCTTCCGGCCCGATGACCCGGATTATCTGGCCGGTTTCGACCGGCTGATGAAGTCCACCAGTCTGGTCATTCTCGACCTGAAGGAGATCGACCCGGAACGCCACCGGCAGCTCGCCGGCAAAGACAATGCCAACATCCTTGCGATGGCGCGGCATATTTCTGACCTCGGCATCCCGCTGTGGATCCGGCACGTCCTCGTGCCCGGTCTGACCGACGACGAGGAAGGGCTGCGCAAAACAGCAGACTTTATCCGCAGCCTGAAAACGGTACAGCGGGTGGAGGTGCTGCCCTACCACACCTTGGGGCTGTTCAAGTGGCAGAAACTGGGCATTTCCTACCCCCTGCCGGACGCCGTGCCGCCCACGGCAGAGCAGGTAAAGCGGGCAGAAGAACTGCTGGAAGTGAGCCGGTATCCCGGGTAAAGAGGAAAGTATCTTTTTGATTTGAAATTCAGCCAAGCCTGTAGGCTTGGCTGAATTTCATTTTCACAGGTTTGTTCTGCCTTGACTTCCCTGTGCGGCACCGCTATAATAAAGGGGTAAAAGGATAAATGCGTTTATCCGGGCAGAGTAGCGCCGCACACCGTCTGCGCAGAGAGAACAGGCCACTGGCTGGAAGCCTGTTTGCAGACCGCTGCGCAAAGTGCGCCCGGACAGCACGCGGCGGGAACCCCTGCGGGGAAGTATCGCCGTGCGGTGCGCCGCCGTTACCGGCTTTGAGCGACAAACAGAAGTGGAACCGCGATTTTGATTTTAAAACCGCCTTCGGAGTTGTGCCTTGTGCACCGCTCCGGGGGCGTTTTGTTTTGCGGCTTCTGTTTGGAACAAAAAGGAGAATTGACCATGCAGATCTTCAACACCCTGACCCGACAGAAGGAAGAATTTGTACCGCAGGTGCCCGGCGAGTACCGTATCTACGTCTGCGGCCCGACCGTTTATAACTATATCCACATCGGCAACGCCCGCCCGCTGATCGTGTTCGACACCCTGCGCCGCTACCTCGAGTACCGCGGCAACAAGGTGATCTATGTTTCCAACATCACCGATATCGACGATAAGCTCATCAAGAAGGGCCAGGAGGAGGGCACCTCCATGAAGGAAGTGGCCCAGCGCTTTGAGGCCGAGTACCTCAAGGACGCCGCCGGGCTGAACTGCAAAAAGCCCACCGTGCAGCCCCGCGCCACCGAGCACATCCAGCAGATTTTGGACATCGTGAAGGACCTGATCGACTCCGGCCATGCCTACGTTGCCAAGAACGGCGATGTGTACTTCCGCGTCAAGAGCGACCCTGAGTACGGCAAGCTGAGCCACCTGAAGCTGGACGATCTGGAGAGTGGCAACCGTGAGCTGCGCAGCCAGATGGACGACGACCTGAAGGAAGACCCTGCTGACTTTGCCGTCTGGAAGGCTGCAAAGCCCGGTGAACCCGCATGGGAAAGCCCCTACGGCATGGGCCGCCCGGGCTGGCACATCGAGTGCAGCGCCATGAGCCGCACCCATCTGGGCAAGACCATCGACCTGCACTGCGGCGGTCAGGATCTGATCTTCCCGCACCACGAGAACGAGATCGCGCAGAGCGAGTGCGCCAACGGCTGCACCTTTGCCCGCTACTGGATGCACAACGGCTTCATCAATGTGGACAATCAGAAGATGTCCAAGAGCCTGCACAACTTCTTCACCGTGCGTGACGTGGCAAACATCTACGGCTATGAGCCCATCCGCTACTTCATGCTGACCGCAGGCTACCGGATGCCGCTGAACTACACCGTGGACCTCATCGAGAGCTGCAAGAACAGTCTCGAGCGCCTGTATACCTGCCGCGAAAATCTGGACTTTGCCCTGACCAAGGATGCCTTTGGCACCGACGAGACTCTGAAGGAAAAGGCTGCCGAGGCCCGCACCAAGTTCTGCACTGCCATGGACGATGACCTGAACACCCCGGATGCACTGGCTGCCGTGTTCGATCTGGTCAAGGAGATCAACACGCTGTCGGCTGTTTCCTCCAAGGATGCCCTGCAGACCGCCGCCGCTGCGTTCGACGAGATCACCGGCGTACTGGGCCTGCTGTACAACCGCAAGAAGGACGAGGTGCCCGCCGAGGTGACTGAGCTGGTAGAGAAGCGTGCCGCCGCCAAGAAGGCCAAGGACTGGGCCACTGCCGATGCCATCCGTGCACAGCTGACTGAACTGGGCTGGGCGGTCAAGGATACCGCACAGGGCCCGCAGCTGAGCAAGCTCTAAATTAAAGCAAAGCTATTCGCGGCATGTTGCGGATGGCTTTACTTTTTTGCGCGCATTTGCCATAATAAGGAAGAAGATCAGCTTTGCGGAGGGAACAGCAATGAAGGTCATGGTTTTTGACGTAGGAGGCACCGAGATCAAATATTCGGTGATGGATGAAGCAATGCGGCGCATGCACACCGGCTCTGTGCCCACGCCGCAGGATACGCAGGCGCATTTTCTGGATGCTTTATACCAGCTGTATCTGCCCCATAAGGACGAGGTGGAAGGCATCGCCATGGCCGTGCCGGGCTTCGTGAATACCCGGACCGGCTATCTGACCAACGGCGGCGCTTTGCTCTACAACACGGACACGCCGCTGGGCCAGCTGCTGGCCGAGAAATGCGGCTGCCGCGTGCTGCTGGAAAACGACGGCAAGGCCGCCGCCATGGCCGAGCTGCAGGCCGGGGCCCTGCAGGGCTGCAGCAATGCGGCGGTGTTCCTCATCGGCACCGGCGTGGGCGGCGGCATCATCGCCAACGGCCAGCTGGTGCGGGGCGTGCACTTTACCGCCGGAGAGTACAGCTTTGTGAACACCAACGCCGACGAGTGGGAGAATACCGAAAAAACCATGGCCTGCCAGTGCAGCACCAAATACCTGCTCAAGTGGTACCGCGCCCGCAAGGGCCTGCCCGCCGATGCCCCCATGGACGGCCGCCGGTTCTTTGAAGCCGCCAATGCCGGGGAACCGGAAGCGCTGGATGTGCTGGAGCGCTTCTGCCACGCGGTGACCGTACAAATTTATAATCTGACCGTCCTGCTGGATGTGGAAAAGGTGGCCATCGGCGGCGGCATCAGCAAGCAGCCGCTGCTGCTGGAAACGCTGCGCCGGGTGTACGACGGGCTGTTTGCGTCCCGGGGAGATTCCCCCTACATGAAGGGCCTGCCCCGTTGCCAGATCGTGCCCTGCGCCTTCAGCAGCGAAGCCAACCAGGTGGGTGCCCTGTACGCCTACCTGCAGGCGTTCCATTCCTGAACAAACAGCCAAAGAGAGGGGCTTTCCGTGAACCGGCAAGCCCCTCTCTTTTTGCATTTTTGATTTTCAGAAAAACCGTTCTGAAAGGATCCACCAGATGCCCGGCAGGTTGATCTGACGGAACAGCTGATACAGCATGGATAAGATCATGTTTTTCTCCCTTTTGTGTTAGAGTGCCAGCCGCAGCAGTGCAGGCAGGCCCAGCAGGATGAACAGGCTCCCGGCCAGTGTGCACACCGCCAGCAGAACAGACCACCGGCTCATGCCAGAATGCCTTTCAGGATGAGCAGCAGCAGCTTTGCAAAGCCGCCCCCGCCGAGAAGTTTGTACAGTGCCATCAGAGTAGATAGAGACATGGATGTTTGCTCCTTTTCCAGTTTTCCGGCCTTTGCGCCGTTCTATTATGGATACGATCGAACAGCCTTTTCGATTGCAGGGAAATATTGGGAATTTATTTTCACAAATTTGGCCGCGGCGGCCAACAGCATTGAAAACAAAAAGGCACCCATACCGCCGGAAAGCAGTATGGGTGCCCAAATCAATTCAAATTTTCAACAAGTTCAGCGCTTCACGTTGAAAGCTGCCATGCCGGGGTAAACGGCGCTGTCGCCCAGCTGCTCCTCGATGCGCAGCAGCTGGTTGTACTTGGCCACACGCTCAGTACGGCTGGGCGCACCGGTCTTGATCTGGCAGGTGTTCAGGGCCACAGCCAGGTCGGCAATGGTGGTGTCCTCAGTCTCGCCGGAGCGGTGAGAGCTGATGGCGGTGTAACCGGCCTTGTGAGCCATCTTGATGGCTTCGAGGGTCTCAGACACGGAACCGATCTGGTTCAGCTTGATCAGGATGGCATTGCCTGCACCCAGCTGGATGCCCTTGGCCAGACGCTCGGTGTTGGTGACGAACAGATCGTCGCCCACCAGCTGGACCTTGCCGCCCAGCTCGCGGGTCATCTCCTGCCAGCCCTCCCAGTCTTCCTCGTCCAGACCATCCTCAATGGAGATGATGGGGTACTTCTCCACCAGGCTCTTCCAGTGGGCGATCAGCTCGCTGGAGGTGAACTCGGTGCCAGCCTTGGGCAGCTTGTAGAAGCCCTTGCCCTTGGGGCTTTTCCACTCAGAGGAAGCAGCATCCATGGCCAGCATGAAATCCTTGCCGGGCACATAACCAGCCTTCTCGATGGCGGCCAGAATGGTCTCGATGGTCTCCTCGTCGCTGGACAGGTTGGGGGCAAAGCCGCCCTCATCGCCCACGGAGGTAGCCAGACCCTTGGCCTTCAGGATGGAAGCCAGAGCGTGGAACACCTCGGCGCACCAGCGCAGTGCTTCCTTGAAGGAGGGAGCACCCACGGGCATGATCATGAACTCCTGGGTATCCACGGTGTTGGTGGCATGAGCACCGCCGTTCAGGATGTTCATCATGGGCACGGGCAGGCGGTTGCCGTTCACACCACCCAGGAAGCGGTACAGCGGCATCTCCAGAGAAGCAGCGGCTGCACGGCAGGCTGCGATGGACACGGCCAGGATGGCGTTTGCACCCAGGTTGGACTTGTCCTTGGTGCCGTCGGCCTTGATCATGGCGGCGTCGATGGCGTAGATGTCGGAAGCATCCATGCCCACCACAGCGTCAGCGATGACAGTGTTGATGTTCTCCACAGCCTTGGTCACGCCCTTGCCCAGGTAACGGCCCTTGTCACCGTCACGCAGCTCCAGAGCCTCGAACTCGCCGGTGGATGCGCCGGAAGGTGCGCAGCCGCGGGCAACAGTGCCGTCGGCCAGGGTGATCTCAGCCTCCACGGTGGGGTTGCCGCGGGAGTCCAAGATCTCGCGGCCCACAACGGATTCAATTTCCAGATAGTTCATATCGAAAACCTCCTTGAATCATTTCCGGCCCGGCACCGTCCTTGCGGGCTTGTCCGGGCATTCTTGCGGATAGTTACTGCTAACTAACCACGTTTATCCTACCACGCTTTGCTTCCCAGTGCAAGAGCCGCCCGCAATGTTTGCCGGCATAAACTTTTTTCGTCTCATTGCAAACCGCCCGCAGCCGGTGCACACCGCCGGGCAGCGCGCAGGCATTTGCTTACAGCCTGCCCGTTTTTCCGGCCCGGTATGCGGGCCTACCTGCCATGTAAATTTCATATGGCAGATATACTAAAATTTTTCTTTACTTTTTGGCAGGTCCGTCCTATACTATCTTTTGGTTAACAAATTCTTCACGATTGGATCAGACTTCATAAGACTTCATAGAGGAGGATATTGATATGAATAAGGATCTGACGGTGGGCAAGCCGTCACAGGTATTGTGGCAGTTCTGCCTGCCCATGTTCGGCAGCATCATCTTCCAGCAGCTGTATAACATCGCCGACAGCCTTGTGGCAGGCAAGTTCATCGGCGAGAACGCGCTGGCTGCCGTGGGCAACAGCTACGAGATCACCCTGATCTTCATCGCCTTCGCCTTCGGCTGCAACATCGGCTGCTCGGTCATCGTGTCCCGCTACTTCGGCGCGAAGGACTACGACGAGATGAAGACCTCGGTCTACACCTCGCTGATCGGTTCCGCCGTGCTGTGCGCCGTGCTGATGCTCATTGGTCTGGTGGGCTGCCACGGCCTGCTGGAGCTCATCAACACCCCGGACGAAATTCTGGCAGATTCCTCGCTGTATCTGGACATCTACGTGCTGGGCCTGCCCTTCATGTTCTTCTACAACATCGCCACCGGCATCTTCTCCGCGCTGGGCGACAGCAAGACCCCCTTCTACTTCCTGGCCGTCTCGTCCCTGTCCAACATCGGCGTGGACATTCTGTTCGTGGCCGGTTTCAAGATGGGCGTGGCCGGTGTGGCCTGGGCCACCTTCCTGTGCCAGGGCGTCAGCTGTGTGCTGGCCATGGTGGTGGTGTTCCGCCGCATCAGCGCCTTCAAATCCAAGAACAAGGTCGTGCTGTTCTCCTGGAACATGCTGGGCAAGGTGGCTGTGGTGGCTATCCCCAGCATCCTGCAGCAGAGCTTCGTCTCGGTGGGCAACATCATCCTGCAAAGCGTCATCAACACCTTTGGTGCCAGCGTCATCGCGGGCTACTCAGCAGCCGTCAAGCTGAACAACATGGTCATCACTTCCTTTACCACGCTGGGCAACGGCATCTCCAACTACACCTCCCAGAACATGGGCGCGGGCAAGATGGACCGTGTGCACAAGGGCTTTGGCGCAGGCCGCAATCTGGTGTGGATCATCTGCGTGCCCATCGTGCTCCTGTACTTCTTCTTCGGCCGCTTCCTGCTGCTGCTGTTCATGAATGACCCGCAGGGTCCGGCCATCGACACCGGTATGCTGTTCCTGCGCATCCTGTCTCCCTTCTATTTTGTGGTGTCGCTCAAGCTGGTCACTGACGGCATCCTGCGCGGCTGCGGCATGATGGTGCGCTTTATGATCGCTACCTTCTCCGACCTGATCCTGCGCGTGGGCATCGCCATTGTGCTGAGCAGCACTGCTCTGGGCAGCACGGGCATCTGGATGGCATGGCCCGTGGGCTGGTGCATCGGCACCGGCCTGTCGCTGGTGTTCTACTTCACCGCCATCCGCAAGGTCCTTGCAGAGTCTCCGGCCAAAGCGGAAGCAGAGGGCGAAGCTGCCGAGGCACGTGCAGAGGCCGAGTTCGCCGCAGATGCCGAAATGGAGACCCTGTAACCCTTTTGCAACTTGTGAATTGTGTTCATCTGACACACAAATAAAATGAAGCAGTTGAAATAGTGCACAAAACAGACCCATTGCTTTTGGCTATTTTGGCGACAAAGTCCACAAAATGCCCCTGAAAGTATGGACGGTTTGTGAATTGCGGATTTTGGCTCACAGGTCTATAATATTGATAACGAAGCAAGGTCGCTTTGAGGGAAAGAGGGCCTTGCTTCCGTTTTTATACTGAAGCACGAATGCTCCTAAGGAGGATATTCACTATGAAAAAGATGATTTCTCGTCGTAATTTCCTGGCCGCTGCAGGTGTTGTTGCTGCAGCCGGCGTTCTGACTGCATGCGGCGGTTCTTCCAACAGCACTGCTGCTTCCGCCTCTACCGCAGCTTCTGGTGCCGCTGCTTCCGGCGACACCATCAAGGTGGGCGTTCTTGGACCTCTGACCGGTGATGTTTCCGTTTACGGTCAGGCCGTTGTCAACGGCGCTACCCTGTACCTGAAGCAGGTCAACGAAAAGGGTGGCATCAACGGCAAGCAGCTGGAGATCATCGCCATGGATGAGCAGGGCGATGCAACGCAGGCTGTTACCTGCTTCACCAAGATGTGCGATCAGGGCATCACCGCTCTGGTGGGCGACGTTACCACCACCCCGACTCTGGCAGTTGCTGCCGAGAGCGCAGACTACAACATGCCCATGGTCACCGCTTCCGCTACCGCTGAGGCTGTCACCTACGATGCCGAGACCGACACCGTGAACGAGAATGTGTTCCGCGCAACCTTCACCGACCCGTTCCAGGGCATCAAGATGGCTGACTACGCTTACCAGCGGTTGGGCTACACCAAGGCAGCCGTCATCTTCCAGAAGGGCGCTGACTACAACGAGGGTCTGGCAGAGAACTTCGTCAACGAGTTCGAGAGCCTGGGCGGCACCATCGTCGATCAGGAGACCTACTCTGAGGGCGATGTGGACTACAAGACCCAGCTGACCACCATTCTGGGCAAGGCTCCCGAAGTGGTGTTCTGCCCCAACTACTATCAGGAAGTCGGTCAGATCCTGGCTCAGGCTGAGAGCATCGGTCTGGCAGTTCCCTTCCTGGGCGGCGACGGCTGGGATGGTCTGGAAGGCTACGCAACTGCCGACCAGCTGAAGGATGCCTACTTCTGCGCAAACTACGCAAAGGGCTCCAACCCCGACTTTGAGGACGCCTACAAGGCTGAGTACGGCGAGGAGTACCCCAACGGCTTCGCTCCTCTGGGCTACGATGCTGCCATGACCGTTGTCTATGGCATTCAGGCTGCTGAGGATGCCGGTCTGGCTGCTGGCGATGACGACTACAAGCAGGCCGTCATCGATGCTATCGCAGGCGGCACCATCGATGGCATCACCGGCACCTTCACCTTCGATGAGCACCACAACCCCGTCAAGCAGACCGCTATCCTGTGCTTCGACGGTGCAACCCCCGTTCTGAAGGAAATGTTCTGATCTGCTTTGATTCTGCGCACCGGTGTGCGGCATAAAGGCAGCACTCAGAAATAAAAGACCCATTGCGGAGACCGCCGGAACAGGTTTTGCTCGGCCGTCTCCGCTTTTTTGGTAAAAAAGTGCATTCCCCAAAAGGCGTGCAAACGCCGCAAAGAAAGGAAGTATCAGTCCATGACAGTGTTTTTTAGCCAGCTGATCAACGGCCTGTCCCTTGGCAGCATCTATGCACTGATCGCACTGGGTTACAGCATGGTGTACGGCATCATCCTGCTGCTGAACTTTGCCCATGGCGATGTCATTATGGTTGGTGCGTACATGTCCTGGTTCGTGATGAACCAGCTGGGCCTTGGCCCGGTCACGGCTGTGTGCGCCACCATCATCACCTGCACGCTGCTGGGCGTTGTGATCGAGAAGATCGCCTACACCCCGCTGCGCAACGCACCCCGTATCTCTCTGCTGATCACGGCAATCGGCGTGTCCTTCTTCCTGGAGTACACTGCAGAGCTGATCCTTGGTTCCGGCGCAAAGGTCATTCCGGCCTACTACACCAACCAGACCTTCCGCATTGGCTCTGTGCCGCTGGGCCTCACCTCTGTCATCACCCTGCTGGTCACGGTGCTGTCCATGCTGGTGCTCACCTTCCTTGTTCAGAAGACCAAGCTCGGCAAGGCCATGCGTGCCGTGTCTGAGGATATGGACGCTGCCCGCCTGATGGGCATTAACGTCAACAGCACCATTTCCTTTACCTTTGCGGTGGGTTCCGCTCTGGCCGGCATCGGCTCGGTGCTGTACTGCTGCTCTTACCCGCAGGCGACTCCCACCATGGGCTCCATGCTGGGCCTGAAGGCCTTCGTTGCAGCCGTTCTGGGCGGCATCGGCTCCATTCCCGGTGCCATGATCGGCGGCATCGCCATCGGCCTGTGCGAGTGCTTTGTTTCCGCTATCGGCCTTTCCGCATGGAAAGATGCTGTCACGTTTGCGATCCTGATCATCGTGCTGCTGGTCAAGCCCACCGGCTTCCTTGGCCGCAAGGTTCAGGAAAAGGTGTAAGGAGGGCATGAAGATGAATACCAAACGCAAAACGCTCAAAATGCCCGTGCGCTACCTGATGAACGCCGTGCTGGTGGCTCTGCTGTTCGTGGGTTTGTCCTTCCTCACCCGGAACGTGCTGTCCACCTACCAGAACAAGGTGCTGCTCACCGTGGGCATCAACATCATTCTGGCTGTCTCGCTGAACGTTGCCACCGGTTATCTGGGCCAGCTGCCGCTGGGCCACGCCGGTTTCATGGCCGTGGGTGCTTACACCTGTGCCCTGTTCACGAAATACAGCAATCTGCCCTCCGGTGTCGCTTTTGTGGTGGGGCTGGTGCTGGCCTGCATCGTGGCGGGCCTGTTCGGCGTGCTGATCGGCATTCCCGCCCTGCGTCTGACCGGTGACTATCTGGCTATCCTGACCCTGGGCTTTGGCGAGATCATCCGCATCACCCTGAACAACATCGATGATGTGCTGGGCTTCAAGCTGTTCTACGGTGCCAAGGGCCTGAAGAACATCCCCAAGTATTCCAACTTCACCAATGTGTTCATCTGCGTGGTCATTACCTGCTTTGCCATCCACGCCATGATGAAGAGCCGCCACGGCCGTGCCGTGCTGGCCATCCGCGATAACGAGATCGCTGCCGAGAGCTGCGGCATCCAGACTACTTATTATAAGGTCATGGCCTTTGCATTTTCCGCAGCCTTTGCCGGTCTGGCTGGCGGCCTGTACGCCTGCTATCTGGGCGTTCTGGATCCCTCCACCTTCGGCTTCATGAAGTCCATCGAAATTCTGGTCATGGTGGTTCTGGGCGGCATGGGCTCCATGCTGGGCTCCATCCTCTCTGCGACCGTGCTTACCATCCTGCCCGAGGCGACCCGCAGCTTTGACAGCTACCGCATGGTAGTCTACTCGCTGGTGCTGGTCCTCATGATGATCTTCCGTCCGGGCGGCCTGCTTGGCAGCTACGACTTCTCCATGAGCCGCATTGTGGAAAAGATCATGAACGGCGAACTGTTCCAGAAGAAAGCAAAGGAGGGTGCAGACCATGAGTGAGTTCCAGACCAAGTTACACAGTGTGCCCTCCGGCGGCTTTTTGACCGACCGCGACAAGGACAAAAAGCCCATTCTGGACGTGCGTGAGCTGGGCATCGACTTCGGCGGTCTGACCGCCGTAGATGGCTTCAACCTGATGATCGGCCGCAACGAGATCACCGGTCTGATCGGCCCCAACGGTGCCGGTAAGACCACCGTGTTCAACCTGCTGACCAACGTCTATCAGCCCACCCGCGGCTCCATCCTGATCGACGGCATGCCCACCGCCGGCAAAAAGACCTATCAGGTCAACCGCATGGGCGTGGCCCGTACCTTCCAGAACATCCGCCTGTTCAAGGAACTGAGCGTGATCGACAACATCAAGGTGGGCCTGCATGAATCCATGAAGTACAATCTGGCCTCCTCTCTGATCCGCCTGCCCAACTACTGGAAGGAAGAGAAGAAGTGCACCGAGCGTGCGCTGGAACTGCTGGACATCTTCCACATGGCCGATCTGGCCGATGTGCAGGCCGGCAGCCTGCCCTACGGTGCACAGCGCCGTCTGGAGATCATGCGTGCGCTGGCCACCAGCCCGAAGCTGCTGCTGCTGGACGAGCCTGCTGCCGGTATGAACCCCTCCGAGACTGCAGAGCTGACCGAGACCATCCGCCGCATCCGCGACGAGTTCAACATCGCCGTGCTGCTGATCGAGCATGATATGAGCCTGGTCATGGGCATCTGCGAGGGCATTGCCGTGCTGAACTTCGGCCGCATCATCGCCAAGGGCACGCCTGACGAGATCCGCAACAACCCGCAGGTCATCGAAGCCTATCTGGGCAAGAAGGAGGGCTGAGCCATGGCTGATACGTTACTGAAAGTGGATAACATCAACGTCTATTACGGCAACATCCACGCCGTCAAGGACATCTCCTTCGAGGTGGATCAGGGCGAGATCGTCACCCTGATCGGTGCCAACGGTGCTGGCAAATCCACCACCCTGAAGACCATTTCCGGCCTGCTGAAGCCCAAGACCGGTGACATCCTCTACAAGGGCAGCAGCATCAAGGGCATGCGCGCCCACAAGATCGTGGAAGCGGGCCTTGCCCATGTGCCGGAAGGCCGCCATGTGTTCCTGCACATGACCGTAGAAGAAAATCTGGACATGGGTGCCTACACCCAGCCCGCTTCCACCATTGCCCCCAACAAGGAAAAGGTGTTTGAGCTGTTCCCCCGCCTGAAGGAGCGCCGCAAGCAGCTGGCCGGTACCATGTCCGGCGGCGAACAGCAGATGCTGGCTATGGGCCGTGCCCTGATGAGCAACGCTTCCATGCTGATGCTGGACGAGCCTTCCATGGGCCTTTCGCCGCTGCTGGTGCAGGAGATCTTCGACATCATCCAGAACGTGCACAAGGAAGGCATGACCATCCTGCTGGTGGAGCAGAACGCACAGATGGCTCTTTCCGTGGCAGACCGTGCCTACGTCCTTGAGACGGGCCGTGTGGTCATGGAGGGCACTGGTGCTGAGCTGCTGACCAATGAGCGCGTGCGCAGCGCCTATCTGGGCGGCTGAGTTGATTTTGAAAAGGGGCTGTATCCGGTGGGATACAGCCTCTTTTTTGCTTCTTTCACTTTACTTTCGTAAAAGAATGTGCGATAATTAAACTAGTATTTTTTCGGCCTGAAGCGCCGCGCCCCGGCTCGGGAAATCGGGGCAGAACCAAACATAAGAGGGGGTTTTTGTTATGAGCAAGACCATCATTCCGGAGAACTATCAGCCCGCGCTGAACCTGTACGATACCCAGCGCGCCATTGGCACCGTGAAGCGCCTGTTCGCCGACACGCTGTGCGCCACCCTGAACCTGTACCGTGTGTCTGCACCGCTGTTTCTGGAGGCTTCCACCGGCCTGAACGACGATCTGAACGGCGTGGAGCGCAAGGTCACCTTCGACATCAAGGACAGCGGCATTGAGGCACAGGTGGTGCAGTCGCTGGCAAAGTGGAAGCGCAAGGCCCTGAAGGACTACGACTTCCGCGTGGGCAAGGGCCTGTACTGCGACATGAACGCCATCCGCCGCGACGAGGACCTGGACAACCTCCACTCCATCTATGTGGACCAGTGGGACTGGGAAAAAGTCATCCGTCTCGAGGACCGCAACGAAGCCTACCTCAAGAGCGTGGTGCGCTCCATCGTGTCCGCTGTGTGCGCCACCGAGATGAACCTGCATGCCATGTTCCCCCAGCTGCAGGAGCTGCCCCTGCACAGCCCCAACGTGACCTTCATCACCACCCAGGAGCTGGAAGACAAATACCCCGACCTGACCCCGAAGGAGCGCGAGAACGCCTTCGTGAAAGAGAACGGCACCACCTTCCTGATGAAGATCGGTGCCCCGCTCAAGAGCGGCAAACCCCACGACGGCCGCGCCCCGGACTACGACGACTGGGACCTGAACGGCGACCTGCTGTTCTGGAACGACCCGCTGCAGTGCAGCTACGAGCTGAGCAGCATGGGCATCCGCGTCAGCCCCGAGAGCATGGACAAGCAGCTGACCATGGCTGGCTGCGACGACCGCCGCGCCCTGCCCTTCCACAAGGCCGTGCTGAACGGCGAGCTGCCCTACTCCATCGGCGGCGGCATCGGCCAGAGCCGCCTGTGCATGCTGCTGCTGGGCAGCGCCCACATTGGCGAAGTGCAGGCCAGCGTCTGGGACGCCGCCACCCGCGAAGCCTGCGCAAAGGCTGGCATCCCGCTGCTGTGATCCCCTGAAGATAAGAACAAAGGGCCTTGTAAGCCCAATAAGCACAAGAGCCGCTGCACCTGATATGCAGCGGCTCTTGTATTTATTTAGAAGTCATGCGACCAAAATGGCCTTTTTCCTCTTCGTCCTTTTTGGCGTCGGGCTTTTCCTCCGGGGTCAGGCGCACTTCGGTGACGCGGCGCTTGGCGGTGCGGGTCACCACACCGTCGTATTCGCCCAGCGTGAACTTGTCGCCCACTTTCGGCAGGCGGCAGGTCTTTTCCTGCACCAGGCCGTTCACGGTGTTGGAGTCGATGTCGTCATCCTCCGGCAGGCCCAGCGTCTCGTACAGATCGTCCACGCTGGCGCTGCCCAGCACGACCCAGCTGCCGTCCGACTGCTTGCGGAAGTCCTCGGTCACCTCGTCGTGCTCATCCCAGATCTCGCCCACAAGCTCCTCCAGAATGTCTTCCAGCGTGATGATGCCCTCGGTGCCGCCGTACTCGTCCACCACCACCGCCATGTGGTGATGCTGCTCCCGCAGGGTGCGCAGCAGCTGAGAGATCTGGGTGGAACCGGTGGTGTAGAGCGTAGGCTTGACCAGTTCTTCCAGCGTGGCTTCCTTTTTCAGACGGGCCAGATAAAAGTCCTTTTCATGCACGACGCCGATGATGTTATCAATGGTGCCGTGGTAGACGGGCAGGCGCGAATAGCCGGATTCCGCAAAGGTCTGGGCCACTTCGTCCAGCGGGAGGTCGTCCTCCACCGCGATCACATCCACACGGGGGGTGAGGATCTCCTCCACTTCCACATCGTCAAACTCGATGGCGCTGCGGATCAGCTCACTTTCCCGGTCGGTCAGTTCGCCGTCGTTCTCGGCCTCGCTCACCATGGTCATCAGCTCGCCCTCGGTGATGGTGTCTTCCTCACTGCTGCGGATAAAGTGCCCCAGCAGGCGCTTCCACTGGGTGAACAGCCAGGTCAGCGGGGTGAACAGCAGCATCAGCAGGTTCAGCACCGGCGACACCATGGTGGCCACCGTTTCCGGCATCTCCTTGGCCAGGCTCTTGGGGGTCACCTCGCCAAAGATCAGCACCACCACGGTCAGCACCATGGTGGACACGGTGGCACCGCGCTCGGCACCCAGCGCCTTGGTGAACAGGATAGTGCCAATGGAAGCGGCGGCAATGTTCACAATGTTGTTGCCGATGAGGATGGTGGAAAGCAGCTTATCATACTTTCCGGCCATGGCCAGCACCCGGGCGGCCGCTGCGTCGCCGTCCTCGGCGCGGCTTTTCAGGCGGATCTGATTCAGGGAAGAAAAAGCGGTCTCGGAGGCGGAGAAAAAGGCGGAACATGCCACCAAGATCACCAGCGCCACGAGAAGCGTCATACTGCCATCGTCCATAAAAAGGGAAATCACACTCAACTTTCTGTTTTGATTTGGACCCTCTCAGTCATCGCTGTGGGCCTGAGAGTTTTTTAGAATAAACTTTCGTGCATACAAAAATGTGCTTTCCATCGTTGCCATTCTGCGATGAAAAGCACATCAATGTTATTTGTTATAATACCATATTCTGTACGGTGGTGCAAGCATTCTGCCCGCAGACTGTGTACAAAACAGGGAAAATCCGCGTTTGCGGAGCAATGAAGTCCCCAGTGGGGACTTTAAGCGGCAGAGCGGTCTCGCGCAAGCGAGACGGAGGGGCCTCGCCCCGACAAGTTCTCAACGGAGCACCAGCGCGCCGTTCTCGCAGTCCACCGTCAGGGTATTGCCCTCGGCATAACTGCCCTTGATGATGGCCTTTGCGATCAGGGTCTCCACGCGGCTCTGGATGAAGCGTTTGATGGGACGTGCACCATACACGCTGTCGTAGGCAGAATCAATGATGAAGTCCTTGGCAGCCGTGGTAACATCCAGCTTGAGGTGCTTGCCCTCGTCCATGCGCTTGCGCAGGTCTTCCAGCTGCAGGTCCACGATCTTGCGGGTCTCGTCCTTCGTCAGGCTCTTGTAGTAGACGATCTCGTCCAGACGGTTGAGGAATTCGGGGCGGAACTTGGATTTCAGCAGCAGGTCGATCTGCCTGCGGGCGTCCTCACTCAGCTCGTTGGAGCCGTTTGCACGGCGCTGCTCCAGATCGTTCAGGATGATGTCGCTGCCGAGGTTGGAGGTCAGGATGATGACCGTGTTCTTGAAGTCCACGGTGCGGCCCTGACTGTCGGTGATGCGGCCATCGTCCAGCACCTGCAGCAGGATGTTGAACACGTCGGGGTGGGCCTTTTCCACCTCATCGAACA
>OJKC01000283.1_pt1 | contig 48285 bp, 29 predicted proteins | sample 1596401 | NCBI WGS metagenome assembly OJKC01 (sample SAMEA4350162, study PRJEB24818) | metagenome | biome: human; feature: gut; material: faeces | place: Denmark | collected 2013-09 | reverse complement strand
CTTCGCCTCAAATCTCATTGCTGGACTTATTGCATATAATCTGCTCCCTAAGAAACCATCAATGAATATCGATATTATTGACAAAAGCAAACTTATTGCATAGAATACTTATACCGAACTCACGTTATTTAGGAAACGATGACTCCTATCGCTGGCACGTTTCTTATTCAACTCGTGGAGATATAACGGGAACATGCTCGGCTGCGTGTGATGCTGTTATGTTCTCAGGAGATGCAGAAGCTGCCGGCCCGAAAGAAGAAACTCTTATCACTCCGGAGTTGACATTGGACAATACGTACAAATTAGCTTTCGACTGGAAAGCTGCTTCTGCTTCCGCTTTGAACAACGGTGAATATGATTTGCAGGTACGTGTAGTAGTTGACGGTGATTTGGAAAAAGCTGAAACCATTTGGTCATTCCAAGATCCTGAAATTCTGAAAGATAGCGGTGTTGCAACTTTCCCATGGACAGGATGGCAGGTTTATCATTCGGAAGTTGATTTAAGCAAATGGCAAGGCAAGACTGTGAAAGTGGCCTTTGTGCATAAAATGCTGAAAGCGACTGCAAATATTGCCTATATCGACAATGTGAAGGTTACTCAACACACTCCGGCTACAGCTCCGAAGGCACAGTGTACTCCGTTGGTTTACAACTTCGGTGAAGTGTATATCGGTGCAAAAGAATATTCAGAGGAATTCGTATTGAAGAATACGGGAACAAACGGTTTGAAAATTACAGAAGTTGTTTCCGACAACCCAGACTTTTCAACAACAATTGTTCCTGCTGATGTAAATCTTGACAAGAACGACTCTTACTCATTCTTTGCTATCTATCAGCCGACACTGACAAATGCTCCGAAGGCAACAGTAACTGTGAAGACTAATGGAGGTGATGTGAAACTTACTCTTGCCGGAACAAAGAAGGCACTTCCGGAAGGTGCTGTATTTGAAGGATTTGAAGGCGATATCTTCCCGCCGGTAGGATGGACAGCCAACGGTTGGAGCCAGACAGGATATGCATTGTCAGGCGATTTCAGCGCATATTCAAGCGGAAGTCTCGGAGAAGCATCAGTATTGATGTCACCGCGTTTGGATTTGTCGACAGGCACACACTCTGTTTCATTCAAATGTTATGAAGAATTCAACCCTGAAACAGAAGTTACAGTTGCCGGCAACACCGTTACATTGCAATTCTCTACCGACGGTGGTAATACATGGAAGACTCTTTTCACGAATGAAGAATACAATACAATTTTGTCAAAAGAAATCAGCCTTGGTGCTCCTGCTTCCGACAACTGTTATTTGAAGTGGGAATACAGTGCTATTTCAATGGATTTGGAAACAACTCCGGAATTGAGCCTTTTCTTCCTTGACAACGTAATTCTTCCTCCGTTGTACGGTAGCAAAGACAAGCCGACTGCTACTACAGTAGTTACTCCGGCTGATGCTGCTGTTAACGTATTCAACAAAGAAATTGAACTGAAATGGAATCCGACTCAGTTTGCCGACGGTTATAAGTTGTATGTGGGAACTACTTCCGCTGCTAACGAACTTGTAAACGGTCAGGATATGGGTAATGCTACAAGCTACGTGATCTCACGCTGCGAATATGAGACAACATATTATTGGAAAGTCGTTCCTTACAACGGTAAGGGTGATGCTGCAAACGTTCCGACATGGTCGTTTACTACAATTGCTGACCAGACAGTGACAGAATTCCCTTATGCAGAAGGTTTTGAAGGCGAAGTTTATCCTCCTCTTGGTTGGAGATCTGTAGGAGATGGCTATGCAGCGTGGAGAACAGTAAACAGTAATCCGTTTGACGGTAAAATCTCAGCTGTTGCAAGCAGCAATACAGAAAATGGTGTGATATTGGAAACTCCGGAATTTGTAATTCCGTCAGATGAAGATCTTGTTCTCGGATTCTATTGGGGCAATAGCATGCCGGTTAACTTGAAAAAGGATGAAAGCGGCACATTGGAAAATCCGACAAAAGCTGCTGATGGCATTGATGCCGGTTATTTGGACATATATGCCGATGGCGAATGGAAAGAAGTTCGAATTATTTCTTACAAAGAAGAAGATAACAATTACTGGTATCGCGAACGTGTTGATTTGAGTGCATATAAGGGTAAAACCATCGCATTCCGCTGGCGTTATGAAATGCAGGATTGGATGAAGTCGACAGGTGTTGCTCTTGATAACATTACGATTACTTCATCTGCTGCCGATGCTGTTTCCTTCAATGTTGCAGAATGGAATGCCGGTAAGGTTAACTATCAGAACTCGGTTAAGTCATCTCATGTGTTGACAATGCTGAATGATGGAACGAACAATCAAGTTGTGAAATCAGTAGAATTTGCAACTCCGAATTTCTCAACAACATTGAAAGCCGGTGACGAACTTAACGCTAGTAAGGGCATTAGCTTTACATTGACATTTAATGCAATGGAAACTGCTGCCGTTGTTGAAGATGCCATGAAGGTGACATTTGAAAGCGGCTATAGCGTAGAGTTCCCGGTTAAGGCAGAGGCTTTGGCTCAGGATGTAAGATATTACAATTTCGAAAATGAAACACCGGGTACAAAAAATCCGTCTGGATTTACAACCATTGACGTTGACCGCAAGGCTACTGTAAATATGGCCATGTTGGATTACCCGGCTTACGGTGAAGCATTTGCATTCTGTGTACAGGAAAACAAGGACTGGAACAATGTATTCGAACCGGTATCTGGCGAAAAAGTGCTGGTTGCACTTGGTGCCGATGCAGAAGGTACTGCTGTTGACAACTGGATCATAAGTGAGAAGATGACAGCTACTTCAGAATCCAACTTCCGCTTCTATGCTCGCAACTGGGAAAGCATCAACTCTGTTCTTCCTTGGAACAAGCCGTTCCTTGAAGTGCTTGTAAGCACTAAGGGCAATACCGATACAGCAGACTTTGAAACGGTAATGGATTCTTATGAATTGCCTTACTATGACACTGTTGCTTACAATGAATTCAATGTTGACTTGTCGGCTTATGCAGGACAGGATATCTACATCGCTCTCCGTCACTACGGAACAGACTGTCTGGCTGCCTTCTTCGATGATTTCTATTTCGAACACTTCTCAAATATGTCAGGTGTTGAATCGGTTGAAGCTGCAGGCGTAAGCGTATATCCGAATCCGGCAACAGATGTTGTATATCTGAAAGGCGTTGAAGCTGCAAATGTTGTTGTTCGCAATGTAGCCGGTGCTGTCGTATTGACTGAAAACGGTGTTAATCAGGTGAACGTGTCAGCTCTTCCGGCAGGCATGTATATTCTGACAGCAGAAACAGCTGAAGGAACATTCAGCACCCGTATCATCAAGCGCTAATGCGAATGTTATAATAGTAAAGGCAGCCGCATTGCCAAAAATGTGGCTGCTTTTGCTTTTAAATACAAGAATATGTATTAGGAAAAGACCAAAATAAAAAAGCTATGAAAAAAACATTACTTCAAGTATTGGCAATATTTTGCGCGTTAGTTGTCGGGCTATTGCCAGTGAAAGCCGAGAATGTGGCAAATTACACAGAAGGCTTTGACGGTCTTGATGTGTCCGCTCATGACTTTGCTCCTGCAGGTTGGGGACATATCGTAGACTCTTATGCAGACTGGACTGATTATGTGGAGTACTTTGTTGCTTATGAAAGTGTTGCAACCGGTGGTCAGGATGGTGGCGGCTATCTGAAGGCCGGAAGCCAGGAGCTGGGTGGTTATTATTCGGAAACCGTTAATGATTTGCTGGTTACTCCGGCTCTGACAGGAACAGCTTCGATGTATATCAAGTTGTCCAAATCAAGTGGAAGTGTTAAATTTTATACTTGTACGTTGGAAAGCGGCAAGTTTACAGCCGGTGAGGAAATTGTGATTGAAACAATGCCGGAACTGTCGGACAGTGAATGGACAAAAGTTACGCTTCCGACGTTTGAAACGGGAACTTATGTCGGTATCCGTCTGGATGACGCCTGCATTGACAGTTTCACTGCCGAAAATGCAGAAATCGACAAAAGCCCTTCAATGGAAATCGTTTCCGTAAAATTTGTGGGTGAGTCAGAACCTGTTGCCAATGAAGAAAACAAGTTTGCTGTGGCATTCGACGTTGTAGTGAAAAACAACGGTCCGGTAGCTTTGAATCCAGGTGACGAAAACTATTCTTTGAGTATTGTTGATGACGATAATACAACTGTTTTTGGAACGACACCAATCAACGTGCCGTTGCCAGTGGGTGCGACACTCTCAGATCCTGTACATGTAGAGGCTCTTGTCGATGCGTCGGTCTATTCCGGATATAGCCGTTACGATGTACGTGAAAACTTGAAAGGAACATCGCAATATGGTGCATGGATAGAACCGATACCGTATATTGGTATTCTTGAAATCCGCAATACGCAGAATCAGAATGTAGAGGGGGAAACCTTTGACTTCGGTATTGTAAAGGATACTCCGTCTTCCATTAAATTTAATTTGAAGAACGTAGGTGGCAAGCCGCTGACAGTGACAGCCATCAACGCTCCCGAAGGATTTACTTTCTCTCAAAGCGTACCGTTTGAAGTGGGTGCTTCTGAAGTGAAGGAAATTGTCGTTTCTTTGGGCACAGAATCAAAAGGTTCAAAGTCAGGTGAAATCGTTTTTGTAAACGACGGTACGACTGAACCGCGCATTTCTGTCGTGGGTTCTGTTCCGGAAGAAGGCACATGGTATGAAGATTTTGAAGAAGAATTGCCGGCACAGTTCATCTGTCCGACAAATTGGAAACGTGCAAACTATCCGAACGACTTGCAGACGGAAACCAGCAAATATTGGTTGGAAAACTCTAATTCGTCTGAGCCGCAGATGCTCGTTTCTCCTAAAGTAGTAGTTGCTGAAGGTGAAGCTTTGAGTTTTAAGGCAGCCAAACGCAACCAATACAACGGTTTTTTGAATGTATATTATTCGGCTGACCGTAAAAACTGGATAAAAGTCAGAGAAATTTCTGTAAATAGTGAAGATCCGAACAGTCAATTCTCTTCTGACAAGCCGTCGTACAGCAGCGACAGCTATATGTTCTCTACATTCGTGGTTGACAATATCCCGGCCGGAGAATGGTACATTGGATTTGAATCAGGCTATGCCCTTATCGATGACTTGTTGGGCTATAAATTGGCAACTGTAGAACATGATTTGTATGTTTCTGCCGAAAGTCTTCCGTTGAAAGCTGTCGTTAACAATCCGTATACGGCTTCTGTAACGGTGAAGAACATGAATGCAGTAGCGGAAGCAGCCGGAACCTATGTAGCCAAGTTGTATGTAGGCGGTGCTGCCGTAGCTGAAACAACCGGTGAAGAAGAATGGGCCGCCGGTGAAGAAAAGACATTTACCTTCAACTATACTCCGCATGCTGATGGTACAGTGGAAGCCTATGTAGAAGTTGCTGTTGGCGGATATGCCGTACAGTCAGGAAAAGTCAGTGTAGAAGTTTCCAAGGAAGTCGCTTCACAGGAAGTGACTGTGGGCGAAGCTACCGGAACAAACAGCAATACTCCGTTGGCGTTGAACTGGAAACTGAGCCAGTCGCAGACAATCTATACTGCAGACAAACTCGGTATTGCTGCCGGAAGTGAAATTGTAAGCCTTGGTTATGACGGATATTGCACAGTGGACAAAGATGTGACTTTCCATATCAAGGTATGGATGATGAACACATCAGCTACAACGGTGTCGACTGACGCTCCTGTTGACCCGGCAACAATGACACTGGTTTATGAGGGTGACCATCAAATCGCACCGCAGGGTAGCAGTTCAGAACTGGTTCGTTTGCTTGACCTTCCGTTTAACGAATCTTTCGTTTACGATGGAACGAACTTGTGTGTGATGGTAGAATCAACATCCGATAATTACAAAGCTGTGAATTTTGCCAATGAATCAGCTGTGGCAAATGTTTCCATGTACCGTCGTCATGACGTGGAACTCCCTGCTACATGGACTACTGCAGGAATGCCGGTGGCCAATTTCGGTACAAGCCGTGAAGTTCCGACTATCAGCGGTAAAGTGACAGACGGTTCAACAGGCGAAGCAGTTGCTGCAACAATTGAGCTTGTTTCCGGCGATGTATTGTATAAGACAGAAACAGATGCCGAAGGTAACTATTCAATGGAAGTGTTCCAGGCAGACAAGGAATACACGATGACTGTTACAGCTGAAGGTTATGATCCGGTGACCGAAACCGTTACATTTACAGAAGGCAGTGTAGTGAAGGACATTGTATTCTCGAATGGTGCGAGAACAGTCAGCGGTGTTGTGACAGATGCTGAGACCGGCGCTCCGATTGCCTATGTTCAGGTGATGATGCAGTCAGGTTGGACTATGTTTATGGGAATGACCGACAATCAGGGCAAGTATTCATTCGAAGTTTCAGAACCGGACCTTGTCTATACATTGAGCGCAAGCTATTATGGTTATCAGACTTATGTGGAAGAAAACGTATCGGTAGCTGAAGGCAATATTGTCCGCAATATTGCATTGGACAAACTTACTATCGGCGGTGTCGTTACGGATGCCAAGACAAACGAACCTCTTCCGGGTGTCCGCGTAATGTTGTCCGACGGCTGGTGGACGGAAGAAGAAGTGACAACGGACGAAAATGGTAAATATTCGTTTGTTATCGGTGATGATACAGCAGAATATACATTGACAGCTTCTTTGGAAGGCTACAACAAGTATGAAAAGAGCGGTATTACATTCGCTGAAGGCAGCATTGTTGAAAATATCGCATTGGAACCTATCGTTCCGACAGTGAGTGGTGTTGTAACAGATGCTGCTACTAATGAACCGATTGAAGGTGTTCAGGTAATGATGCAGTCGGGTGGAGTGATTTTCTTTGGTATGACTGATGCTGAAGGACGCTATTCATTCGAAGTGACAGAAACCGGATTGGCTTATACGCTGACGGCTTACGTTGCCGGTTACAAGACTTATACGGAAGAAAACGTATCGGTTGCCGACGGTGACATTGTCCGCGACATTGCATTGGAGAAACTTACAATCAGCGGTGTCATTACTGATTCCAAGACGAACGAACCTCTTGCCGGTGTACGCGTTGTTTTGTCTGACGACTGGTTCTCAGAATGGGAAATGACAACCGACGAAAACGGTGCTTACTCATTTGAGATTGCCGACGACTCTATGGAATATGCATTGTCAGCTTCTTTGGAAGGTTACAATAGCTATCAAAAGTCAGGCATTACATTCGATGAAGGCAGTGTCGTACTGGACATCGCATTGGAACAGATTTCAGGAGTAGGTATGGTGACTGTCGACGGTCTGTATGTGAAGGGAGTCAACAACGCTATCGAAGTGGTTGCTCCGGGTAAGGCAATAGTCTCTGTTTACGATTTGGGCGGCCGTCTGATTCGCTCAGTGGAAGTGAACGAAGGCAAGACGCTTATCGAAGGACTTGTGGAAGGCATATACCTTGTAAACCGCGTGAAAGTATATGTGAAATGATAGATGGCTGACAAAATTGTCGCCAGCAAACAGGAGCAGGTGCCGGCAGTGAAAAAAAGTTGCCGACACCTGTAACTTTTGTAAGGAAAGATGTTGTCTTGTTTTTGTGATAATTGTGATTTGTATAGGGGAACTACAATAAAAACACTATCTTTGTTGGTTGTCGGAGTATAAATACAATTCCTTTCAAAAACAAGCCATTTTTTTGTCTGACCCATATTTTGTAAAAGAATATTAGAATAAATAAAAATGAAACGTTTATCCATTATTTTTACCTTGTTCGCATTGTGTGGGCTGTTCGGCTCGCTGTCCGCACAGACACGCGACAACAAAATGACGATTAATGTAAAAACGGTCACAGGCGAGTCGGTTGAAGGCCTGGTGGTTGGTTTGGAAATTCCTGATTGGGGATTTACTTACAGTACAAGTGAAACAACATTGTCGGCTGACGGACAGTGCACACTGAATGTCTATAGTGCCACACATAGAATCGTTGTTGAAAAAGAGGGCTATGCCGTTTATGACGAGACCGTAGAAGTTACCGGCGACATTACGCTTGATATTGAATTGCAGGAGGCTGTACGCCAACCGTTCTCGTTGACAGGTAGCATTGAACATGATGTGTTTACCGGCAAAAACGATGTAACGTTGACCTGGAATAAGGAAAAACCGGCGTTTTTCGATGATTTTGAAGGTCATCCCGACTGGTCTATTTCATTTGGCGACTGGACAGGTATTGACAATGACAAGCAGGCGGCTGCCATATTGGCCGGAAGCTATAACAACCGCGGTGCACTTCAGTATGCTACAATTGTGAATCCGTTGACGGTTGTTCCTACTTGGTGGTACGAATACCCGGTGCTGCGTCCGTACAGCGGTAACCAGTATGTTGGTTTTGTCCGCACCAATTCGGGTGAGGCTAATGACGACTGGTTGATTTCTCCGACTATCACCGTCGGCAATGACAATATTCTGCGTTTTATGGCTAAGGCTGCTGACGTTTATGCCGAACGTTTCCAGGTGGGCATCACAACCGTTGAAAACCCGACTGCCGACGACTTTACCATCATATCTGCAGGAAACTATGAAACTGTCGAATATGAGGAATGGGTGGCAAAAGAATATGACTTGTCGGCTTATGCAGGACAGGCTGTGAAAATTGCCATTCACTATATAGCGAACGCAAACCGTTACGGTGCGTTCATGCTTATGGTGGATGATTTCTATGTTGGTCAGCCGTCGTACTACGATGAGACATTCAAACTTCGCCGTGTGCAGAAATCTCCGGCCAATCCGAACGAAAAGTTTGAGATTTATCAGGACGGTACGAAAGTAGGCGAAACGGAAAGCTACAGCTATACGCTGGAAAATGTGGAAGAAGGCAACCATACTTTTGGCGTGAAGGCTGTTTACAGACTGACGGAAACAGAAATCTCGACAATGGAACTGGCAATAAGTAATGAGAATTGTCATCGTGTAACGTTGAATGTGACAACAAATAATGAAGTAAGCGCAGATGGATTGGATGTTGATATTTTGAATATGGACAATGGCGATTTGATTTCAACCAAGGTTCAGGACGGAAAAATTGTGCTTGAATCGTTGCCAGCTGGAAAGTACACCTTGTCGATAGAGAATCCTGTTTATGACACATATCGTGAAGAAATTGTTGTGTCAGATGATATGGATAAGAATATTGAATTGAAGGAACATCTGTTCTTGCCGTATAATATTACCGTCGATTTGACTGAAGAAGGAACTGTATATGATGCTTTGGTGAAATGGAATCAGGATTTGGGCTTCTCTGACAGTTTTGAAGACTATGGAGACTTTGTGACCGGTGAGTTCGGCGAATGGCTGACTGTTGACAATGACAAGTTGCCGGTTTATCCTATCGCTTTGGGCTCTGCTTCGAATATCGTTTCCTTCCCGGGTTCGGGCGACGCATACAATCCGACAGCAATCGCGCCGATGGTATTCAATCCATACAAGACTGTTCCGGCAATGGCTCCGACCGATCCGGCCATTATGGCTCCAACGGGTGACAAGACAGTCATTTTCTTCTCTCCGCAAATGGCTCAAGCCGATAAATGGTTGATTTCTCCGGCTCAGACAATAAGAGACGGTTATGTTTGGCAATTGACAGCGAAAGCATATGCACAATATCCGGAAACTGTTCGTTTCTGTATCTCTACATCACAGGATTTAGATTCATTCACAGTACTGGATGAAGTTGAATTGCCTTATGAAGAATGGACGGTTTATACGCTTGATTTGTCGGCTTATGCAGGTCAGACAGTATATTTGGCTGTAAATTATATTTCAACTGATGCATTCCTGGCTCAGGTGGATGACTTCTATGTAGGTCCGAGCGATGATTCCGACTCAAAGGTAGATGTGGGCAATGTGCTCCATTATGAAGTATATCTTGACGGTGAACTGAAAGGCGAGCCGCAAGAAACACAGTTTGCCTTTACCGGTCTGACAGCCGGCGAACATACGGTAGGTATTAAGGCCGTTTATAAGTCGGGCGTTTCGGAAATGGCGGAATATACGTTCAATGCCCAGTCGGGTGTCGGTGAAGTGGAAGCTGATGCATTTACGGCTGTAGGCGTTTCGGGCGCTGTTCAGGTTACGGCTTCGGTTCCGGCAGAACTTACGATTGTCGATATGGCAGGACGTACGCTGTTGGCAACGGAAATGCAGGAAGGTGTGAAGACTTTCGCAGTTCCTGCCGGTGTCTACATTGTACGGATGAATGAAAAGGTGATGAAGGTGACGGTGCGTTAGGCAGCTGTCGTTTGACTTTTTACCGATATGGAGTCGGGGATGCAGTCGTTGGGATTGCATCCCCGACTTTTTTCGTGGGTATGGGTGAAATGCTTACCTTTGCAGAAACTAACGAGAAAAACGGACAGCGATGAGTGAAATTCAGTCGGTAGCGGGCAATCATTTCCAGCGGCAGCAGCTGCTTCTGCGGATGGAGTATGAGTACGAGAAGGAAGAATTCAAACGGCAGACGGAGGAAGCGGGCATACAGCGGAAAGTGGCGCGCGGACTGTGCTGGTATCCGGTGACGGTCGGGCGGAACTACTACAACTCGGTCAATCAGTTTGTCGTGGAGATATTCCGTTCGGAAGATACGGAGGTGGAGCATGCGTTTGAATACGGCCGTCAGGTGTGTTTCTTCACGGAAGGCTTCGACGGACGGGTGCGTTTCAAGAACTTTACCGCCAGCGTGAGCTATGTGGAAGGAAACCGTATGGTGGTTGCTCTGCCCGGAGCTCATTGCCTGCAGGAAATTTCCGGTGAGCGGTCGTTGGGCGTGCAGCTGTATTTCGACGAAACATCCTATCGTGCGATGTTTGAAGCCTTGGAAGATGTGATTCGTGCCAAGGGTACTCGTCTGGCCGAGTTGCGCGACATTTTGTGCGGGCCGGTGGCTGCCGGTTTCCGCCAATTGTTTCCTGTCCGTTTCCCTTGGTTGAACAGCAGCCAGGATTCCGCTGTCAACAAGGTGCTGAACTGCCGTGATGTGGCCATCGTTCACGGCCCTCCCGGAACGGGCAAGACCACGACTCTCGTCGAGGCCGTCTACGAAACGCTTCACCGTGAAACGCAGGTGCTTGTCTGCGCGCAGAGCAATACGGCTGTTGACTGGATTAGCGAGAAACTTGTAGACCGCGGTGTGCCTGTCCTGCGTATCGGTAATCCTACGCGTGTCAACGACAAGATGCTGTCGTTCACTTACGAACGTCAGTTTGAAGGTCATGCCCTTTATCCTGAACTCTGGGGTGTGCGGAAAGCCATGCGCGAACTGACATCCACGATGCGGCGTCACGGGCGTGACGAGCGTGAGGCTGTGCGCAACCGTATGCGGCATTTGCGTGCCCGTGCTGTGGAACTTGAACTGACTATCAACAACGAACTTTTCGAAAGTGCCCGTGTCGTGGCGTCAACGCTGGTGGGCAGCAACCACCGTCTGTTGGGCGGACGACGTTTCTCTACGCTGTTTATCGATGAGGCTGGTCAGGCTCTCGAAGCTGCCGCCTGGATTGCTATACGGAAGGCCGACCGGGTGGTGCTTGCCGGCGACCATTGCCAGCTTCCTCCGACGGTGAAGTGTGTCGAGGCCATGCGTGGCGGGCTGGGACGTACGCTGATGGAACATATCATAGAAACCAAGCCGCAGACGGTTTCCCTGCTGACTGTGCAATATCGCATGAATGAAAGCATCATGCGCTTTTCGTCCGACTGGTTCTATGGCGGCAAACTTGTGGCGGCCCCCGATGTGCGCTTCCGCGGCATTCTCGACTATGACCGTCCGATGGAGTGGATTGATACCTCGGAAATGGATTTCAAGGAGGAGTTTGTCACAGCAAGCAACAGCCGTATCAATAAAGCCGAAGGTGAATTTTTCATTGCCGAATTGGAGCGCTATGTACAGCGCATTGGCGTAGAACGCATATTGGACGAACGGATAGATTTCGGACTGATTTCCCCCTACAAGGCACAGGTGCAGTACCTGCGGCGGCTCATCAAGGCCAGCAGCGTGTTGCGTCCGGTACGCAGCCTGTTGAGTGCCAATACTGTCGACGGATTTCAGGGACAGGAGCGCGATGTGGTGTTCATCAGTCTGGTACGCAGCAACGACGACGGGCAAATTGGTTTCCTTTCCGATTTGCGGCGCATGAACGTAGCCATCACGCGCGCCCGTATGAAGCTCGTGATTCTCGGCGATGCCGCCACCTTGTCGCGGCATGCCTTCTATCGTCAGTTGTACGAATATGTGAAAAACGTAGAATAGCCGTTATTCCCAGTCCATCAGTTCTCGCAGGTAGGGGATAAGCTCGTCGGCCATCTTCTGTGCCTGTCGCATCGACGGATGGTAGTCCGAGCCGTAGCCGAGTGTGCCGTCCTGTTGCGACATGTCGAAGCGGTAGACATTCTTGTCGCCGTTGTCGTTGGCTTCTTTCACCACTGCATCAAGCGTTTCTTTCAACGCCTTCAGTCCGTCGCCGAAAGCCATGCAGCCGGTGAGCATCACGATTTTCGCTTCCGGATAATATCCGCGCAGGCGCTTGATGAAGTCGCGATAGGCCACCGTCAGGCGTTCGCGGTCAATGACACGCAGGCTGACATCGTTGGTGCCGAGGTTCACACATACCACTTGCGGACGGAAGCGGTTGAAATCCCACATGACAGTCGAGTCGTTGAAGAGCGTGCGTTCGTAGAGAGCCGGGATGCAATTGGGATTTCCTTCTTTCGGACCACCATAGTTGCGATAAATGCCGTAGCCCGAGCGTGCCACTACAACGTGTTCCGCATTCAGCGCGCGTGCAGTCAGTGTTGCATAGGAATAGAAATGGTTTTCAGTGCGGAAAGAAAAGTCTTCCTTGCCGTTTTCTCCTTCGATGCCATAGCCGCAGGTGATGGAATTGCCGATGAATTCAATGCGCCGTTCCGGGCGTTTGGGAGCATCGAGCAGACGTGCGTTGTTGTCAATATAGAATCCGCGGAATTCAGGATTGTAGTTGTAGCCTTCCACAGCATAGGAAATGCGTGCCGTGTGTGCGCCGGGTTCCAGTGAATTGACGAGCGTCAGTACCGTGTCGGTTTCAGTAAAGTTGATTTTGAACGGATGGCGGTCGTCGATTTCCACCATGAAATAGCCGCTGCCCGGTTTTGCCTTCATTTTCAGGGTTGTGCCCTCGAAATTGAGTGCTGCGCTGACTCCCGGATAAGTAAATCGTGGGGAGAGCGGATTGCTGAAATCAATACGGCCTGTATAGGTAATGTTGCCATTGTTGGCTGGGATAAACTGGTCAGCAAAAGCCGACGGACTTGCACAAAGGGCAAGCAATGCGGCAGAGAAAATGGTTTTAAGTGTGTTCATTTTTTTGTTTTTGTGGATCTTCTACAAAGATACAGAAATGAAAGCCCCGAAGCAAACGAAAATGTTGTTTCTTGATATGTCAGAGTTGAAGTAGTGTGTACTTTCGTTTTCCGTATAGAGTAGTTTGAGGTTAGAGATACGATTCCTTGTGTTTTGTTGGATTGTTATTAATTGTATGAATTTTTTAGCAAAATTGTCAAATAAATACGATATTTGTTTGTGAAAATCTAAGAAGGTTTTTAATTTTGCAACGATTTTTTAATAAGCAACTACATTTAATTCTATTATTATGCGAATGTCATTTGTTAGTGTTCTTTTGTTGTCCACTCTTTGCTGCATGACAACAAATGGGCAGCTCAGCCCAAAGTGAAGCTTAAAACGATGGTGCCGGCTGCCCCGATTGAAACCAATCATAGACCGCAGTCTAAGTTGAAAGGTTCTGTAAAAGTGTACTCATTGCCTACCGTAATGGCGGAAGGTGATAAAATTTGGGAAGATTTTGCCAAGTTTACTGTCGGTTCAGAGGAAACTCCGAGTATTAGAGAAGTCAACGATGAAAAAGGCAATATTGCAGAGAAATATACGCAAATGCCCGGATGGTCGGGTGGCGGTGTGTTTCAGGCCGGTGGTGTTGCCTATATCGGATTGATGGATACTCCGTTCGGTGAGGAAACCGGATTTATCAACACTCCTGTTGCCGACTTGTCAGCCAATAGCGGAACATATACCATCAGATTCCGTGCAAAATCAACGATGGCCGACGGCGACCATGTGCTTATCAGCTGTATAGCTCCTGACGCAGAAGAGCCGCTACAGGCATCCGGAGCGATTGACATTACGAACGAATGGCAAGAGTATTCCATTGAAATGAACCAGGGCTGTGAAAAAACAATGTTCCAGTTCTCAACCGTCTATACCGGCTGGTATTTTGATGATCTTTCCATTACGAGTGAAGGTATTCCTTCGCCTTCCGACATCCGCGTTGTCAGCTATAAAGGAAATGAAGCGACGATTCAATGGAACGAAGTAGAGGGAGCGGAAGCATATCAGTACAATCTCTATTACTTTGACAGTGATTTGTATAGCAACAAATATGTAAAGAAGAATGAACGTGTAGAGGGTACTACGCTTCATCTTGCCGATCTTGATCCGGAAAAATTGTATTACTTCGAAATTGGAACGCTTAAGGACGGCAAACAGTCAGCCTATAGCAAAACGTATGAAATCAAGCCGATTATCGGAACTCCGAAAGCCATTGATCCGGAGGACTACGACGGCACATCGTTTACAGCCCGTTGGGATGCAGTGGGCAATGCTGACAAGTATGTCCTGAGAGTTTATTCCTATATCAACGGAGGAGTGAGAGATGCCGAAGTCGTTCCATTCCTGACAGAAAGCAATTTGACTGAAACCTCATATAAGGTTACAGGTTTGAGCGACAGCGTGATTTATTATTTTACTGTTCAGGCTATGAACAATGAGGGTGATATTTCAAGCGAATCGAATGAAGTGCAGATTCTGCCTGTAGTAAAAGCTCCTAAAGCGCTTGCTGCAACACACATCCAGACAAATTCGTTCGTTGCCCACTGGGAAAAAGTTCCGTTGGCAAACTATTACGAAGCAACCATGTATCGGGAGTATACTGCCCTCAACGATGAAAAGCACATCGTTCAGGAAACAGATATGGAATACATCGTTTCAGACGGAACAATGGATTCTCCGGAATACTCATCAAGCTCATACGTGTTCCCGCGCAATTCCGGTGCATTCAACTGGGTTGTTTCAAGTCCTGTATTCATTGCAGGTGCTGTAGGCTTGGATAATTCTTTGGCAATATTGTCAATGCCTGCCTATATGTATTCTCCGGCGTTCAACTTGTCGCCGTTCGGTGGTAAGGCTTCGTTCGACATCAAACTTGCAAGTAAGAATACCACTACGGCCGTTGTTGCATTGGCAGTGATTAACAAAAACAAGGAATTTGAAGAAGTGGAATCGTTTGAAGTTCCTGTAACAGCTCAAATGACAAGTCACCATATCGAATTTACAAAAGGAACCGATGAGGTTTATATCTTGATTTATCCTAAAGACGGTGTTTATTTGTTCTTCGACGAATTCTCACTTGCTGTAGATATGCCTAAGGGAACTTCGGTTGAAGCTCCTATCGATGCCATGATGGTTGAAGACGGAACAGCATGCCGATTTGAGGAAGTTGTGCGTCAAAGCAATGAACGTATTTCCTACGATGTCGTAGCCGCAAGCATTTCTGCTGAAGCTCAAATATTGTCAGAACCGTCTAACCGTGTATATGTCGACATCCAAAGTTCAGTTGAAAGCAATGCGGTAGCAGAAGCGAAGGCATGGGTTTCAGGCAATGAATTGGTAATTGACAATCCGAACGCAGAAACAGTTGAAGTATATGACCTGTGTGGTGTTCTCCACTTTATGTCGGACAAAGGTGATTCCCACCTTGAAGTAGCACTGGATTCTCCGGGTGTGTACGTAGTTAAGGTCGGCAGACAGGTTATCAAAGTTATGCGTTAATTTAATGATTTAAAGAAACTAAAACAATTTACAGTATGAAACAAATATTATTTTTAGGAGTAGCTTCACTGCTCGCAGTCGGCAGTACGGGTGTAGCGGAAGCACAAGGTATCACTGTTAATAACTATAAATACCTTCAACCGCAAACCGTTGCGTCGGAACAGATACAAAAGGAAGGCGAAACACCTGCCGGAGCTTTGATTTGGGAAGATTTTTCCAAATTTACAGCCGGAAGTGAAGAACAGCCGGACAGCGAAATCTTTGGTGAAGAAGACTGGGTAGATATTCCAGCTGAATATACTCTGACTCCAGGTTGGCAGGCAAGAGGTGTGCACCAGAGCGGTGGTGTTGCTATGGTCGGAGAGTACTATATGTTCGGTATTGGATTTACTGGTGGCATAAGAACGAATGTTGCTGACCTTAGTGCCAACAATGGTGCCGTAACCGTAAGTTTCCGTGCCAAATCGGCCAATGCTGGCGGTGATGAAGTTGCAGCAGTGTTGAATTCTTCTGCTACAGGATACATCAACCAACAGCGTGTTAAAATCACCAATGAATGGCAGGAGTATAAACTCAAACTCAGTGGTGGTGTGAGTGATTCGTTTTTCGAATTCTTTTCTGTGAATTACGACTGGTATTTGGATGATGTGAAAGTAGTGAGTGAAGGTATTGCTTCTCCTACAGGCCTTAAGGTGACAAGCTATAAGGGTACTGAATCTACTTTCCAATGGAATGCAGTGGAAGGTGCTGAAAAATATAAGGTACAGGTATATTATTGGGACATTGACCAAAAAGACTATGTCTATGTTGTCAATGAGGAAGAAACCACAGAAACAAGCTACACTGTGACTGGCCTTGATATGCGTGACACGTATTTTGCAAAGGTTGCTGCAGTAAGTGGTGAAATGTCATCTGCATACTGCGACAGCTATACGCTTGCTCCGATTCTTGCAGGTCCGGTAGGAATCGCTCCGACCGACTATGACGGCAAATCGTTTACCGCTGCTTGGGAACCTTATGAAGATGCTGACTATTACTTGCTCAATGTCTATACATACACTAAAGAAGGTGATTTCCCATTGCCAATCTATTATATTATTGACCGTGAGGTAAAAGAAACATCTTTCTTTGTTAGCAATCTGCCATACGACGGATATATCTATTACTTCTCAGTTGTTGCCGTTCGAAAAGACGGTGAAATAACCAAGGCTTCAAAAGAAATTCCGGCACTTCCGATTCTTGAACGTCCGACAGCAAAACCGGCAACGCGAGTAACATCCAACTCTTTTGTTGCAAACTGGGAAGGTGTTGAATATGCAAATACATATCAAGTGAACGTATATCGCAAACACACAGCTAAAGCTGACGAAACTTACACTTTGGCTGACACTGATTGCGACGTATTCAGCTCAACTGGAACAATCGAAAATCCGGAACGCTTGTCAGGTGCATTTGTGTTCGGTTCTGCTTCAGGTGCTTTTGACTGGTACATATCTATGGCAGCTGCAATCGACGGAGGTATCGGTATGGACAACATCTATTCCGATATCATGGGCAACAGCTATATGTATTCACAGATGTACGACCTTACAGGTAGCAATGGAAAGGCTACTTTCGAGTTCACACTTGCCAGCCCGGACGCAACTACTGCTGTAGTGTCAATCGCCAAACTGTTGGATAACAACCGTCTCCAACCGATTGAAAGCTTTGATATCGAAGTGACTAAGGAAATGACAAAACACACTGTTGAATTCACTAAGGGTACAGACTACTGTTGTGTACTCGTTGAGATGAGAAACGGTTCATTCCTTATCTTTGACGATTTCAAGTTGACAATGGATCTTCAGGCAGAAAAATCTATCGAAATCGGTATTACAAATGCGTTGCTTCAGGATCCTAATGCGACAAGTGCTGAATTTACTCGCATAGATTTCAACAACGACCGCATTTCGTATGACGTGCTTGCTGCAATGGTTTATCCGACACTTTCTTCTCCATTGGTGAGCGAACTTTCAAACAGAATTGAAGTGGAAGATATCAGCTCTGTAGAAAATACAGAAAATGTTTCAGCTTCAGCTTATGTTGAAGGCGGTGTTCTCTATGTGGAAAATCCGAATGCTGAAAAGGTGGAAGTCTATAACCTTTCAGGTGTAAGAATCTTCGCCGACAATTCAGGTGCATATAAAGTGAATACTAATCTGGATGCAAACGGTGTGTACATCGTTCGTGTCGGTGATAAGGCTATCAAAGTAGTTCGCTAAGACGCTTTTCAATAAAGAAAGATACAATGGGGCAGGTTGCTGCTTCATTGTATCTTTTTTTTATGCCCTGACCGAAACGGCTTTTGTCGATGTAAGCAATGACAAAAAATAGTGAAAAGGACGAAACAAAAGTGTGGAAAATCCAAACTTTCGGATGTTTTTTGCTGTTCATGCAAAAGATATTATATTTGCATATTAATAAAGACGTAAAAAACAATGCAAGAAAAGTCCAAGGCTAATCAGACAGAATTGTTTATTCCGTGGAAAGAGGCTCCTGTTAAAGCAACTCAGGAAAATCCCTATCGCGAAGGTCCGGCGTTGGACCGGAAAGGAAGGGTGACAGGAAAGGCTCCGGAATATGACGGAGACGACGAAACGAAAAAGCGGGCGGTGCTTGACTACTACGACTTGTGCCGAATGGCTCCTGTAGCACGGAAGCATCCGAAAATTGTGCGGTGGCTGATGAAGGTTCTGAAGTTGGACGATGTCAACTATTTTCATCATAGAAATCTGAATACTCCCGGCGCGCCTTTCGTCAGAGGCATACTTGATGATTTCCGCATTTCAGTCAGAGTAGACAATGCACAGGTGCTGGAGAATCTTCCTGAAGGAGCGTTCATCACCGTGTCCAATCATCCGTTCGGTGCGGTCGACGGCATTATGCTGATTGACCTGTTCGCATCGAGGCGTGAGGACTACAAAGTGATGGTAAATCTGATTCTGAATCACATCCGGGGTATGCGTCCCAATTTTATTGCCGTTGATCCTCTTGCTTCCGACAATCCGGAAAAACGTGCCATCACGATGCGCGGCATCAAGGAAGCTATGATTCATGTCAAACGTGGACATCCGCTGGGCTTTTTCCCTGCCGGAGCCATGTCGAAACTGAACGGCAGGCTGCAATTGGAGGACCGTCAGTGGCAGCCGTCGGTCATGAGGCTGATACAGCAGTTGAACGTGCCGGTGATTCCCGTGTTTTTCCACGGACGGAACAGTTGGCTGTTCAATATCCTGGGTGTAGTTTGCTGGCAGCTTCGCACGGTGCGTCTTCCGAGCGAGGTGTTCAGCCATCACGATACGACTTACCATATTTCCGTGGGCGACATCATCACTCCGGAAGAACAGAAAAAATATACGGATTTGGAATCGTTTACCCAAATGCTGCGCTCGCGTACCTATTCGCTGCGTTCGCGCAAATAAGGCGGATTTGCGTTTCTGAACAGATTGCATAAAACCAACGTTATAATTAGCATAGAATAACGAGATAGACAAATGAAGAAATACCATTATGCGCTATTGTGTCTGGCTTCGGCGATGGCCGTTCCCGGGCAGGCTCAGCTAAACAACGCTGATGCGGAAGGGTATGTTGCCCGAGGCGTACAGATGTACAACAATCAGAACTATACGGGCTGCATCGACCAGCTGAAGGAGGCGAAACGCCAGTCCATTCCCGAACTGACAATTGAGGATGTGGACTACTATATCGCCATGGCAAAGTACAAACGCGGCGACAAGGACAGTGTGGAGGCATTGCGGGCCTATTTGGAGACTTATCCGGCTTCTGTCCATCGTTTCCAAGTGCGGATGACGATAGGCGACTATTATTTCTTCAAGGGCGACTATGAAAAGGCGTATGTCGAGTACGACCGTCTGTCGGCAAAGGTGTTCGGCAAGGTAGAGGCCGCCGACCTGATTTACCGCAGCTCGTTCTGCTGTTTGAAAAACGGTGACTACGAACGGGCGGAAATGGGCTTTGAACGTCTCCGCGGCAACAGTAAGTACCGCAACGAGGTTGATTTCTACACGGCCTATATCCTTTATGCCAAAGGTGACTACAAGAAAGCGGAAGAAGGTTTCCGCAAGGTTTCTCCCCGCAGCAAGATGGGCGAGAGCGCTCAATACTATATTTGCCAGATTCGTTACAGCGAAAGCGACTATGCGAATGTAGTGGCCATCGGCAAGAAACTGCAAGGCGCGGAACTGTCGCCGGAAATGGAGGCGGAACTGCTGCGCATTGTGGGTGAGAGCGAATACTATCTGGGCAATAATGCACGGGCCATTGACCTGCTTACGAAATATCTTGACAGCATCGACGAGCCGCAACGTTCCTCACTCTATATTTTGGGTGTGGCCGAATATCGCGAAGGCGACAATGCTTCGGCGGTGGAACATCTGGACGGTGTAGTAGGGGAAAGCGATGCATTGGCTCAAAGTGCATATCTCTATATCGGTCAGGCTTACCTTCGCAACGGCAACATGACTGCCGCTTCCATGGCTTTTGAAAAGGCCTACAAAATGGATTACGACCGCGACGTGCAGGAAACGGCATTCTACAACTACGCCATTTCGCAGAGCCGTGGCGGAAATGCTCCGTTTGCCAATTCCATCAAGGTGTTCCGCGATTTTCTGAACAAGTTCCCTCAGTCGAAATATGCTTCCAATGTGGAGGACTATATCATCAGCTCTTACCTTTCAAACAAGGACTACGACAACGCGCTGGCAACAATTAACGCCATTCAGAAGCCGTCGGGCAAGATGCTGAAAGCGAAGCTCAATGTGCTTTACCGTCTGGGTGTCCGCGAAATGAAGAACGGCAATGCCGAGAACGCGAGAACTTATCTTGAAAAGGCAGAGCAGTTGGGCGGTTATGACCGGGAAATTGGCAATGAGGTGGATTTGTGGTTGGGTGAAGCCAACTATTCCGTCGGCAATATGGCAAAAGCCAAGAACTATTACCAAAGTTATCTGCGTAATGCCGGAACTTCCGGTGAAAACTATGCCACAGCCAACTACAGCCTCGGTTATGTATGCATTGCTGAAAAGAATTACGGAATGGCGGAAGACGCGTTCCGCAAGGTGGTGGGCGTGAAGTCGCTGGATAAGGAACTGCTCGCCGACTCCTACAACCGTATCGGCGATTGCCGCTATTATGCACGCGACTATGCCGGTGCGCAGTCATACTATGACAAGGCCCTTGCCGCAGGAACGGTTCAAGGCGACTATTCGATGTATCAGAAAGGTTTCATGCTGGGCTTGCAGCGCCGTCATGAAGCGAAAATTTCCGCTATGAACGAACTGATTGAAACCTATCCGTCGTCGGCATATGCTTCGAAGGCACAGTATGAAAAAGTACAGGCCTATATCGCACTGGAAGATTACGACAACGCCAAGAAAGGGTTCCGCCGTTTGCTGAGCGACTATCCGCAGACAGCCGAAGCAAGAAAGGGACAGTTGCAGTATGCCGTGCTTCTGAACACCTTGAAGCAGCGCAGCCAGGCAATAGAAGAATACAAGACCCTCGTGCGCAACTATCCGACGAGCGAGGAGGCTAAGGTGGCACTGGAGGATTTGAAGGTGCTTTATATCGAGGACAACAATCTGTCGGCGTTCACGCAGTTTGTCGCTTCGGTGAACATCGACTATAAGATTGACGCCAACGAAGTGAACCGTCTTACTTTTGAAAATGCGGAAAACGCGTATGTGGCTGACGGCAGCACCAAACAGCTGACAAATTATCTGGAAAAATATCCTTCCGGTCCTTATTCCGGACAGGCAAACTATTATCTTGCCGAGGATGCCTACAAGAAAGGCAAGAAGAAAGAAGCTCTCAGCTATGTGCAGAAGGCACTGAAGGAAGCTCCCGACGGAGGTTTCGCTGAAACGGCTCTGGCTATGGAAGGCGAACTCCTGCTGGCTGACGGCAATCTTGATGCGGCTCAGCAGAGCTACGAAAAGCTGCTGACTAAGGCAACAACGGCGGCCAACAAGAAGGCTGCACAATTGGGTATGCTCCGCATTGCCCGCGACAAGGGCGACGATGCCAAGGTGGTGGAAGCTGCCAATGTGCTGCTGGGTGCTGGTCTTGACAACGATACGCGTGCGGAAGTTGTCTATGCCCGCGGTACGGCTTATCAGGAGTTGGGCAATGAAGCAAAAGCCATCGACGACTACAAGAGTCTTACTTCAAGGCTGGAAACCCTTTACGGAACGATTTCGGCCTATCGTCTGGCTGAACTTTATCACGAACGCGGCGATAACTCGAAGGCACTCGATGTGCTGAACAAACTGTCGGATTCGGGTACACCTCACCAGTACTGGCTGGCTCGCGGCTTTATCCTTCTTTCTGATATCTATGCGGCGCAGGGCGACAAGTTCCAGGCTCGCGAATATCTGGAAAGCCTGCGTGAAAACTATCCGGGTAAGGAGGCCGACATTTTTGAAATGGTCGAAACAAGGTTGAAAAAATTGAAGAACTAATTCGTTTGGAGCAGTTATGAAGAAAACGTTAATAGTATATATGTCATTGGCCTTGTCGGGAGTGCTTTTCCCGGCCATGGCACAGTCGGGCGACGAGGAATTGCAGAAGGCAATCGTGGTGGAAACTGACTATCAGCCCGAACTGCTGAAGTCGACACGTTTGGGCACAAACCCGGCTACACTCGAAGAAAAGCAGACGAAAATTTCGCTGGACTACAGCGACTGGGCGATTCCCGCCAAAGTGGACCCTCTCGTGGTGACACAGACCGTGGACGATTTTGCCGAGAAATTCAAATATTCCGACAAGCGTGGCTATGCTACGTTCGGCATGGGCAACTATCTGAATATTGTCGGCAATGCCGGATACCGTATCGTCGATAAGGATAATACACAGTTCGGCGTATGGCTGCAACACAATTCGACAAGCGGCCTTACCGACGGGCTCTATAAAAACATCAATGAGGCGTATAAGTATTCCCGCCAATATGTGATAGAGGACCGTGTGGGGCTGGATTTCAGCAATGTGTTCAGCAAGGGTGTGTTGAAGGCGGAAACTTCCTATCATTTCGACCGTTTCAACTACTACGGTGCAGGGTTGAGAACTCCGGGCAATACCCGTCAGATGGTCAACGAGTTTAACATAAACGCTCTGTGGCGCGGAAAAAGCGTTAACGACAATCAGGTAAACTACTATATCGGTGTAGGATACAACTATTTTGGAAACAAATACGGCTTCTGGAATACTACGGATGCAAACGGAGTGCTGGACAACGGGCTGACCGAGAATCTTCTGAATCTTGACGGCGGTGCCGAATTCCTGTTGGGCGATGCCGATTTTGCAGGTGTCGACCTGGGCTTCCAGATGTTGGGCTATCGCAATACGAAGACGCTGGATGTGGTATTCCGCGACAACCAGCCTTCGGCCTACCATGAAATGGTGCTGAACGATGCCGGAGGCAAGAGTTTCGGAATGTTGAGTGTCACTCCGTACTACAGTCATCGAACCGACAACATGAACCTGCGTATCGGCGCGCATGTCGACCTTTCGTTTGACAACGGTACCTTCTTCCGTATCGCTCCCGACGTGCGTTTCGACTGGGAAATGAGCCGTATGTTCAGCCTTTATGCTTCAGCAACGGGCGGCAACGAGATTCATACGTTCCACAACGTGGCAGCGCGCAACCGTTATGTGAACCCGTCGCTGATGCTTCCGACAAGCTACACGCTGGTGGATGCGGAGGCCGGATTGAATTTCGGACTGTTCAAGGGCTTTACCATTACGCCGTTTGTTGGTTTTGCGGTTGTCAGAGATGCATTGGTGACAGCTTTCACTTCCGCCGACAACAATATGAATTACCCGGAACCGACAGCCGCCACTACCTATCAGGCTGTGGATATGAACGGGGCTAAAATGGGATTGAAAACGGCTTACAACTATTCCGACAAGGTGGAATTCAAGGCTGCCTATACGTTTGCTCCTCAAGGCACGAAGTCGGGCTATCAGCTTGCCGACAACCGTCCGGAGCATGTGGTGGATGCCAAGTTGAAGGTAACGCCGATCCGTCAGCTTGACCTTTATGTCGACTATCGCTTTATGGGCGGACGCCGTGTTTTGAATACGCACTACTATCCGATGATGGGTTCGGAACAGCCGGCCACCATGATGTCGGAAACGACAATTGATTTGGGCACATTCTCTGATCTTGGATTTGGTGCCGCTTATCGGTTTTCGGATATGTTCTCGGCTTATTGCCGTCTGAACAACCTGCTGAACCGTCATCAGCAATTGTATTACGGAATGTATGCGCAGCGCTTTAACTTCCTTGTAGGGGCTGCTGTGAATTTCTAAGATAAATGGTCGCTGTTGGGCGGCTGAAAGTCGGCAGGGCGGAAACGCTCTGCCGATTTTTTTTGTCCGGCGGTTTGCTCTTTTTTACGATATCTGTGGGGCGGGGCATTGTAGCTTTGCAGTGTTGAACCTTAAAACTGAAAACGTATGGAAGAACAGAAAATGGAAAAAACGCAGCCGACCGTCGACGACCGCGTGCTGCAATTTCTTGCCGAGCGTCATACGGAAGCGGAGGATGTGCTCGACAGTATGGTGGAAGCGGTAGGCGGTGTGCCGGAAGTTACGGACAGTCTGCTCGAACTGGTCTACCGTGGGCTGCGCCATGAAGCCGATGTGGCACAGGCGCGTCAGGAAGGCTATGTGGAAGGCAGGAACGAACAGATTGAAGTGCGCCGCCGCTCGTTCGACACTGTAAATCCCCGCGACGACGGCGGGATAGAAGAGGACCCCGACTTACCGTTGCTCCGACATATCCGCCGGAGTGTGTGGGATTAGACTTTGAGAACCGATAAATAACCGTCTGATTAACTTAAACTATTAAATGCTATGAAAAACACAACGAAAGAAAAATTTCAACAACTGATTGACCGTCTGCTTTGTCCCGAAATATTGTTGCTTCTGCTTGTGCTGTTGGCGGTGGGGGTGCTCGTGTTCTGCGATTCGTCGGGGTTGTCGCTCGCGATGGCTGTCATTCCGGGTGTCGCCGGTGGAAAGCATGTGACGGAAGAACCTCTGACACGCGCCCTTGCGCAGCGTGAGTCGCCCGAACTGCTGCTGAACGAAATCGACCGCCGTATCGTCAAGATTCGTCCGATGGCTACGCCTATCGACCAACTGTCGCGCTGGGCGGGTGCAAAGCGCAGCGGAAGCATGGTGGTGGACTATTATTCGGTGGATACCCGTCCGACATCGGCATTGACTACGACCGAATTTACGGGTGTCGACGCGACGGGCGACAAGCGTTTCCAGCGGGCACGCCTGACGGTGGACAATATCGACATGTTTGAAGTGTCGGAAACCTTGTTGGTACGCGGTGTGCGTGGCTTTGAACCCGACGGCGTGACACCGTCCTCACAGGATATCGTGTTGTATGTCGTATCAAAATCCACCAGTGAAAACTATTTGGAGGCAGTCAGCCCGAACGGCAAGACGGTCGACGGATTCACCAACTGTATTCCGACCATTCCGACTGGAACGATGCTCGTGAGAATGGGGCGTGCTGCCGGAGAACTGGATGTACAGACTGCGCAGTTTGAAGCGTTGCCGGTGAAGTGTCAGAACTATTGCCAGATTTTCAAGATGCAGATTGAACAGAGCACGTTGCAGAAAATTGCCAACAAGGAAGTGGGGTGGACGTTCAGCGACCAGGAGGAAGCGGCGGTCTACGACATGCGTCTGGGCATGGAGAAAAACTTCCTTTTCGGAGTCAAGGGCCGTGTGGAGGACCAGACCAAGCATGAGGAAATATTCCTGACGGGCGGAATCTGGGGACAGGCCGGCGGCGAATTCACCTACAAGTCGGGCGAGTTGAATCAGGATGCCGTCATTTCCATGATGCGGCAGGCATTCACGGGCAATGCCGGCAACAAGCGCAAGGTGCTTATCGGCGGTTCCGGACTGATTGAACAGCTCAACAAACTGGAATCCACGAAAGTAGTGATGGCCGGTGAGGATATCGTGAAGTGGGGTATCGACTTCTCGGAAATCCGTTCGAAGTTCGGCAAGCTCTATGTGCTGCTGTCGGAGGTGTTCGACGAATGCGGAATGGAGAACAACGGTATGATTATCGACCCGGAATATTTGCAGAAATACAGCCATATTCCGTTCTCCACCGAGGAACTGAACCTGAAGTCGGCCGGCGTGCGCAACACCGACGCCATTGTGCTGACCGAAGCCAGCTGCATGACTCTCCGCTACCCGAAAGCCCATCTGCGCATCGTGCAGACGGCGTAGATGCAGTAGTTTGAGCGCCAATATAGAAAAAGCCAAGATTCCGATCTTGGCTTTTCTGTATTAAGTATGTTTTTATATACTTAAAATAGCAAGATTTGTAAAAATAAGCATATTTAAATATGCTTATTATGTCATTTTAGGGCTAAAATGGTCGTTTTTAGTGTAAAATAAGCGGGAGAGATAGTGCTTTTGACAGTGTTTCGAAATTATTTTACACGTTTAATTAATTGAAAAACAATATATTATAATCAAATGTAAGAATAAGCGAAATTTTTATGCTTATTTTTACATTGGTCTTTGATGGATGCAAAAAACTCCCGAGCGACAGAGTTGCCCGGGAGTTTTTCTGTATGGTAATTGCGGAGATTACAATCCGAATGCTTCGCGGATTTTGTCGACATAGTCGAGTTTTTCCCAACGGAAGAGTTCCACTCTCACTGTCTTGTCGCCGTTGTAGAACGACTTGAAGTGCTTGTCGACCACTTCCGGCTTGCGTCCCATGTGTCCGTAGGCTGCCGTTTCTTCGTAGATAGGCAGACGCAGTCCGAGGCGTTTTTCGATAGCTGCCGGGCGCATGTCGAACAGTTGGCTGATGCGGGCTGAAATTTCAGCATCCGACAGGTTGACTTTTGCTGTTCCGTAAGTGTTTACACACAAGCTCACCGGTTGAGCCACGCCGATGGCGTATGCTACCTGTACGAGTGCTTCGTCGGCAAGTCCGGCTGCGACGATGTTTTTCGCGATGTGGCGGGTTGCATAAGCTGCCGAGCGGTCAACCTTCGAAGGGTCTTTTCCTGAGAATGCGCCGCCGCCGTGTGCACCGCGGCCGCCGTAAGTGTCAACGATGATTTTGCGGCCTGTAAGTCCTGTATCTCCGTGAGGGCCGCCGATAACGAATTTTCCGGTCGGGTTCACGTGGAGAATCAGCTGGTCGTCGAACATTGCCTGGATGTGTTCCGGCAATTTTTCGATGATGCGCGGCAGGAGAATATTTTTAACGTCGTTATAGATGGTGTCCACCATTTGCTTGTCGGCAGCGGCCTGAGCTGCATCCGTGTCGTCGGCAGGCTGAATGAAATCGTCGTGCTGTGTGCTGACAACGATGGTGTGAACACGCACCGGCTTGTTGTTTTCGTCGTATTCCACTGTCACCTGGCTCTTTGAGTCCGGGCGCAGATAAGTCATCACCTTTCCTTCGCGGCGGATATCAGCCAGTTCGCGGAGAATGGTGTGTGCCAGGTCGAGAGTCAGTGGCATGTAGTTTTCCGTTTCGTTGCAGGCGTAGCCGAACATCATGCCCTGGTCGCCGGCCCCCTGTTCTTCCTTGTTTTCGCGGTCAACGCCACGGTTGATGTCCTTCGACTGTTCGTGGATGGCGAGCAGAACGCCGCACGATTCGCCGTCGAATTTGTATTCGCTCTTGTTGTAGCCGATACGGTTGATTACACCGCGAGCCGTGTCCATCATGTCGATGTAGGCTTCCGATTTCACTTCACCGGCAATTACAACCTGTCCCGTAGTCACGAGCGTTTCGCACGCAACTTTCGATTCCGGGTCATAAGCAAGCAGTTTGTCGAGGATGGCGTCAGAGATTTGATCCGCCACTTTGTCTGGGTGTCCTTCCGACACCGATTCCGATGTGAATAGATAGTTCATCTTTCCATTTTGTTTTAAAGTGGAAAAGCTAAATTGGCTGGAAATCTGAGGGGGGATTTGCAGTTTTAGCATTTTTTAATGTGGTTGCAAGCAGCCAAATTTTTCCACAGGGTTAATACTTTATTTTCCAGACTGCAAAGATAGTGCAAGCCGAGCGAAAAGCCAAAAGAAAAACATGGTTTTTCAAATTTGCCTTTTCCGAGGCGCCGCCTGTCTTATGAAAAGATAGTGCAAGCCGAGCGAAAAGCCAAAAGAAAAACACGGTTTTTCAAATTTGCCTTTTCCGAGGCGCCGCCTGTCTTATGAAAAGATAGTGCAAGCCGAGCGAAAAACGCAGTTTTTCGATTTGGGTTGTCCGTAGCTCAGCCTTTGCATGCTTTACAGCCCTGTTCGTGTTTACAACAAGTGATGGTGTCTCTTTGTTCGACGCTTTCCGGCATTATATGTTTTATAGCAGAAAATTGTTGCTAAAAAGCCCCTAAAACCCGTTGTTTTTCAAATAAAAAGCGAAAAAAAAGAATAGTTTTTGTATTATTAATGAATTTTGGTATCTTTGCGTGCTACTTTGTAGAAGTATATATGTGAGTGTTCGTGTTGCTTCTGCAATTATTTTAATGCGTAAAAAATTAAAAACTACAAAAATAAATGGCAACATTAGAGAAAATCAGGAGTAAATCCGTATTGTTACTCGTAGTTATCGGTGTAGCCCTTTTGGCATTTATCATCGGTGACTTCTTGAACTCAGGCCGCTCATTCTTTGGTAGCGGCACTACCGTAGCGAACGTTGACGGTACTAAAATCAGTATTATCGATTTCCAACGTCGCAATGAAGAGTACAACCAGCGTTTGCAGCAGTCAAACCAGAAATTTGACGGTGCTGTAGTTCAAATGCAGGTGCTCAACGAAATGATCAACGAGCAACTGTTGAACGACGAAGTGGAAGCGTTGGGTATTCAAGTTACCAACAAGGAGCTTACAGAAGCAATGACAGGTGCAACTGCTATTCCGGCAGTAGCTCAGTTCGCAGCACAGATGGGTGCCGATTCTCCTGCAATGCTTCACGATATGCTTTTCAACCCTGGCAAATATGGCTTGAATCCGCAGGATGTTGAGCCGTTGAAGGCTCAGTGGTTGGAAATGGAACGCAGCATCGACCAACAGTTGAAATATCAGAAATTCGGTGCGTTGCTTGCCGGTGCAATTCAGGCCAACGACCTCGACAAGGAGGCGCTTGCCGCTGAAATGTCGACTGCTTCAACTATCGACCTCGTAAACGTTCCTTACACATCTCTCGACAACAAGGACTATCCTGTTAGCGAAGAAGAACTGAAGGCTCGCTACAACGAAGAAAAATATCAGTTTGAAACTGAAGAAGAACTTCGCAAAATCCACTATATCGCAGTCAACATCGCTCCGTCGGCAGCCGACTTGGCTACAGCACAGACTTTGATGGACACAGTGGTTGCAAAATTGAAAGCCAACGAAGGCGTGAACGCTATCCGCAACATTTCAGAAGTTTCTATCGCCGAACGCACAGTTCGTGCTTCTGACGTTGACGCAGCTACCAAGAGTTTCCTTGCTGAAGCTGCTGTAGGTGCTGTTTCTACTCCGGCTTTCCGTGCCGATGTTCACAGCGTCACTAAACTTTTGAACAAGAAGATGGATGTTGACACAATCACAGTCAACATGGTTCAGGTTCAAGGCAACAAGACTGCTCAGGATTCTGTGCTCAATCTTCTTAACTCCGGCAAGGCTTTCGCTGAAGTAGTGAACGGTCAGACTGTAGCCGGTCAGGAAAACTTTGCCCTTAACACATTGCAGATGGGCAACAACGAACAGGCTGAAACTGCCAAGAAGAAATTGATGGAAGCCGGTGCCGACTATTTCGTGCTCGACAGCAACGAATACGGTGCACTTATCTATAAGGTGGTGAAAAAAGCAGCTCCGAAGCAGATGTACGACATCGCCGAAGTTACTTACCACGTTTATCCGAGCGACAAGACTGTAGACGACCTTCGTGCCGGTTTGCAGGAATTCGTAAACAAGAACAACGTAAACAAGTCATTCATAGAAAACGCTATCGCAGCAGGCTATCAGCCGCTCGAAGCTACTATCACTGCCAACGACCCGCAAATCAACCGCATCGAGTCAACTCGTAAGATGATTCAATGGGCATTCGGTGCTGAAGCAGGTTCCGTATCTCCGGTATTCGACAAGGAAGGCAACGACAAGATGATTGCCCTTACTGTAGACGAAATCATCCCGGCAGGATATATGCCGTTGAGCGACGCAGGTGTCCGCACTATCGTTGAAACTCGCGTGCGCAACGACAAGAAGGCTGAAGCATTGATGGCTAAGTTCGAAGCAGGCAAGGGTAAAGGTCTTCAGGGCTATGCAGCCGCTGTAAATGTACCGGTTGACTCAGCCGTAGTCGTTACTTTCTCTCAGGACTTCATCATGCCGCTCCGCGCAATGGAAAAATGCCTGACTGCTCAAGCTCCTTATGCTAAGCAAGGTTCGCTCAATGGTCCGGTGAAAGGTGAGCAGGGCGTATTTGTTTACGAAGTGAAGAAAGTTGAGAAATCAAGCTCAAGTCTGACTCCGCAACAGTTGGCTGACCGTTACTCTTCAATCATGGGAGCACGTGCGGTTTCACAAATGGCTTTGGATATCTTGAAAGAAAACAAGGATATTGAAAACAATTCATTGACTTTCTTTTAATTAAAACAGATAACAATCAATTCCTTTAAATAAAGTTTTCATAATATGCTTATCAAGGGGCAATGCCGTGAGGCACCGCCCCTTGCTTGTTTTTATACGGTACCGCGGAGCGTTGCTCCTGACAGAAGAACATATTTTTGAAGGCGCTATCAAGTGGCGTCCTCCTCTTAGAAAGAGGAGGTGGGCGGAGCCCGGAGGAGTATGAACGCCAACATAGGGTTAGAGATTAGCGTTTGTAAACCGTAAATCCTTGGAAAATGTTCATCTCCCCCAATTTGTGTTCATACCCCACAGTCGCAAGCGACGGCTCCCCTATCTTAGGTGAGCATAGGCTAACGCGGTGATTATATTGCATTTGAATTTCCGACAGAAGAGCAGAAAGGACATAATTGGGGTTAGCGGTTCGCGTAGCTCTGTAAACTGTAAGCCAACTAACCTATTTGATATATTGTAAGAAAATTCTATATTTGTAGTACAGTGTCATAACGCCGTTATTTAACCTGAAACTATGAAAAAACTGCTATATGTTTTCTTGCTGTTTGCGTTGTGTGTTGTCGGATGTTTGCGAAAGGTCGACAGCCGTCTGGTGTTGGCCGACAGTCTGGTAGAAAACCGACCCGACAGCGCTTATGTCATACTGCGTTCCGTCAATCCCGACAGCCTTTCCGGCGGGGAGAACCGCGCGCTCTACAGTTTGCTGACGTCGCAAGCAATGTATAAATGTAATGTCCGTGCAAAAAATGATTCGCTAATCAATATAGCCGTGGACTATTATAAATCAACGGATAACAGGGCTAACTATGCACGTTCCCTTCTGTTTAAGGGAGCAGTTCTCTACGAAATGGGGGATAAAAAGGAGGCGTTGCGTTTCTACAAGCAGGCAGAGTCAGTGGCTGATACATCCAACTATGATTTTATCGGCTATGTCAATCTCCGCATAGCCGAGGTATATACAAATTCACACATTCAAAATCGGGAAGATGCTCCTAAATTGAGGAAGGCATTATTTAATTTTAAAAGGTCAGGTAATGTTAAATACCAGTTGTTTTCTCTTGCTGGATTATCGTCAATTTATAGAAATATTGATATGGACAGTGCTTACTATTATATGGACGTAATGGCGGATTTGGCTAAAAAGGTTGGAGATAGCATTCATTTTTATCAGGCATTGTCGACAAAGGTAAGGGCTTATGAGTTCGAAGATAAGAATCGGGAGGCAATAGCGATAGGACGTCCGGTAAGCCGGTTTCAGGAAAAAACGCCGTTGGTAGAAAATGTTAACTACGACTTGTGCCGTGCCTATGCTAAAATTGGGAATCTTGATTCTTCCTTATATTTTTTCCGCAAGTTGCCGACGGAAAATCTCTCGGATCGCGATCGATTGCTGAGACTGATGGCAGAAACGGAAATTGCGTTGGCGCAAAACGACTACAAAAGTGCGTTCTACTACAATGACCATTCAAGCAAACTGGCGGATACAATCATCGAAAATGCTCGACAGGTGGAACTGTTTGAAACAGAGAAGCGTTTCGACCGTCAGCAACTTTTGCTGCAGAACGTCAGCCTTAAAAAGGAAAAGACATTCGCCTATTTCATTGCTGCTGTTATTGCTATCATTCTATTGCTCGGATGGATTTATTGGCTGAAACGCAAAGCCAAGCTCCGCGAACAGCAGCTGCTTATCGAACAGTTGCAAACGGTTGTTTCCACATCGCAAAATATTATTAACGACAAGTCGCAGGATGCCATGATGTTGCAAGGCATTTTGTCGCAAGTGATTGACAATATCCGATATTTTATAGACCTTTCCTATCGCTACAATCAGCAGCCGGGCATTTTTTTCAATAAATTCAAGGAGCGTATAAAGAAAACCCGACTTCCGGATGATTTCTGGAAGGATTTTCAGTATTTTGTCAACTCAAAATACGGCAATATTTTGTCCCGACTCAAGAAGCGGTGCCCCGATTTGTCGGACGACGAACTGCACATTGTTGGCTTGATGTGTTGCGGTTATTCCTATATTGAAATAGCCATTTGTATGGGATATACAAATCCGAACTATGTCAGCACGAAAAAACTGCGTATTTCAAAAAAATTGGGAATCTCAGAGCCGTTAAAAGGATTCATCGCCCATTTTGTGGACAATGCCGAATCTTCAACCCCTGAAAAATAGCTTGATTTGTAGAAGTGTAAAAATATTTTTTTAATTGTTTGTTTTTCAATAATATATCTATTTGAGGATTTGTGAGGATTTGTGTGCTTTTATAGGTTTGTTTGATATATTTGCAATACAAAAGATTTGGTTAAGCATTGTCATGAGACTATGCGTTTCTTTTTATACCTTATGTTTGAATCATAATTTTATAGCAATGAAAAAAGTCATAACCTTATTATTGTTTATATTTGCTGTAAATCTAAATTCATTAGCAGATGAAAAACAGATCATTATTTTTGATAGTCCTAATAATGGGAGAAATGAAGTTCCCATTCCGATAGGCTTCTATGAAAATGCAAGTAAAACATTAACCATTCAGTTCACTTCAGCAGACGGTTATTTTGTGTTTGTTACAGATCCGACTGGTAATATTGTTCTTCGTGAGCCTTTAAAAACTGACGGAAGTCGAAATACCATAAAACTGACAATATTGGATAGTGGTCTGTATTTTGTGTTTTTAGAAAGCACAACAAACCGTTTTATTGGAAAAATTTTCATTGATTAAATATCATGTTTACAATTTTGACGATGATATCTAAGTCTAAAAAGTAAACACACAATTATTAATCTTAAATTAAATTTATTATGAAAAAATTATTTTTTGTAGCATTAGCATGTATTGCTTTAGGGCTAACGGCAACGGCCCAGGATAAAACCATCACAAAAGAATACACATTTTATGGAAACCGAGCAGGTTCGGGTAAGAACAAACCTTGTTCTGGAATTACACGTCGAGTATGTGCAACGATGGTTGAACGTGTTTCTGGGTTCCAAGATGTCGTAAGCAGTGGAGGCATAACTTTAGTAACATCCAAAGAATTGGACGATGAAGGAAATGTCGTTTCAACACGCACATACAAAACAATAAAGACAGTGGATGAAACGATTTTTGATCTTGATATGCTGTATCTTCAGAATGGTGCGGTAATAACTTCCGAAACGATTGAATAATGGCATCTTCAATGTTTAGATGTTAAAATATTTAAACTACAACTTAAGTCAAGCTGTTAATATTAAAATATTTTCAGCTTGACTTAACCTAAAACACATAAAGCAAATATGAAACGGCTAACCTTATTGCTATTATTCTTAGCGGCGTTCTGCTACAGTTCTGCCGAGTTGTTCAGCACAGCTGAAATAAATTACAATATCGACGAAATGCTGAACGACTATCCAATGCAAATGCGGCAAAAGCCGGGTACGGAAGAATTGTTGAAAGATTATTTGAGCGAAATTGATGCCCCGAACGACACACTTTTTGCCCTGCTCTATAGTCCAATGCAATGCCCGCGCTGCGAAGGAATGTTTATCAGATTCTTTGAATCGTTTAAGAAATTGGTACCTCAATATTCCACCGTGCTGATTTCAGTGGGCATCCCCGAAAAAAGCGCAAAAGCCTACAACGAACGCAACCGTTTCGTTGCCGACTATTATATCTACGATACGGAAGAACGCTATAAAAACATATTCAGTTTCAATACCTTCGGATTGGGAGCTCCCGTACTGTTGAAAGTATGCAAGGCTACAGGGCGTACCATCGTTTGCGGCGACTACCATTACATTAGCGACGAATACGTGTATGAACTGGTAAATTTCAAGGACCCCATTCCAATGCTGGACTACGAACTAAGCCATTCGCCACTGCAACTGGAACTGCCGGACGCCGAGCCGAAAGGCTTTTCCGACCGGATGCTTACCGGAGACTTCAACTTGTCAGCAACCGACTATCCATTGGGATATGACGGTGACTATTTCTTTTTCAACGACCGTCTTGCCGAAGGCGTTGCACTCTACAAGGCCGACGGCAACAAGCCGCTGCGCTTTGTAACGCTGTTTCAGGCCGACAGCACGGAACGTCGCCGCTTTGTGGAGGTGGATGACAAAACATATGAACATGGAATGAAGTCGGGCATGTTCCGCTTTATGGCGCTTATGCCCAAGTCGATAGGATACGGCGAAATGGGTATTTCCTATTCGCTTCCTCACCTGTGGGATGTCACCGAAACGAGAGTAGGCTATCGCAACGAAGCGGTGATACTGACACGCAATCTCCAAACACTACAACCCGGCAACATGGTTGTATTCTCTTCCGACTTTATTACAAGTGAATTTTTCTACAAACATTTCACGTTCGGTCTTACCAATGATAAGGTTATCGTTTCATGCGTAAAGATCACTTGGCCGATGGATTTGGACCCTTCAGAATATCGCGGCAACACTTATCTGGACCCATTTGACAACCGTTTCTACGACACTCCCAATCCCTACATGGCGATATTCGACCGCAAGACCGGCAATCTGGTTACCCGTTTCGGGAAATTGTCGGAATGTCACCGAAAGAGCCTGACCGGATATAATTTTGTCGTTCCCGACTACGATGTATTGGGGAGGGAAGTAGCCTACACCGACGGCTTTTCAGGTGAAATCCATATCTGCAACATTGACGAGCCTGAGAAAACCACGGCGGATTTTTCAGCGTTCCGCATCGACTGTTCGCAATTTCCTAAGCCCGACACCACCTTGTTTAGCAATTATGAGTACGTTAAACCGTACCGAAAATTCTTCAATCGACAGATCATTCAACTGAAACTGACGGAAAAATCGGTAGGATGCATTATCCTGCATTCGGCAAGAACGGAATCGGCATCGCCCGACGACCGCTATACGTTTGTGCTGTTCGACCGCAAGACCGGCAAGAAAACGGAAATGCTCCTCCCCGTGTACAACGATCTGACGATTCTCGGCAGAGGTCTGAAAAACGAAAACGGCACTGTGAAGCCGTTTGTGCTCCTTCGCGACAAGAACGACAACTGCTTCGTAAGAATGTTTAAATAAAGGGCTAACTGCTTACCGAAAATTCTGGTAATAAGTTCAAACGATTTGATTAAAGTTTAAAGATAAGTTGCAAAATTAGCGGCAAGAGTAATTGGGAAATTGCTCTTGTCGCTGATTCTATGTTGTTTATGATTTGCCGTTGCAATCTTGTCTGGCGTTTTGGGCTGATATCACATCCGGCATCTGTTTTTGCCGGGAAGGGCGGAGGTTGAAAGGGGAAATAAACAAAAAACGACTCAACATTGCTGTTAAGTCGTTCATTGTCGGGGTACCAAGATTCGAACTTGGGACCCCCTGCTCCCAAAGCAGGTGCGCTAACCGGACTGCGCTACACCCCGAAGACATTTGCTTTCTCAAATGCTCTGCAAAGGTAGGGCGTTTTTATGTAACTGCCAAATTTTTCGGCAACTTTTTTCGTAAAAAGATGAAAAAAGTGGATATTTGAGTGTTTTTGTCCATTTTTGAGGGACTCCTTGCCGGAATTGTCGGCAGTTATGATTAATTTTAGGGCATAAAAAGAATAATAGCTGCAATATGAAAAAAGTATTGGTGACCGGTGCCGACGGTTTTATCGGCTCACACCTCACGGAGATGCTCCTTGCAGAAGGTTGTGAAGTGAAGGCTTTGAGTGTTTACAACTCGTTTAACTATTGGGGCTGGCTCGACGGCATAAAGCACGAAAATCTGGAAGTGCTGAGCGGCGACGTGCGCGACCCGAACTTCTGTCGTGAGGCGGCTCGTGGCTGTGACACGATATTCCACCTTGCCGCACTGATTGCCATTCCTTACAGCTATGTGGCTCCCGACAGCTACGTGGACACAAATATCAAGGGCACGCTCAATATCTGTCAGGCGGCTCGTGATGCCGGAGTGGAACGGCTGATTGTCACCTCTACATCCGAAGTCTATGGTACGGCCCGTTATGTGCCTATCGACGAGAAACATCCGAAGCAGCCGCAGTCGCCCTATTCGGCTACGAAAATCGGGGCGGATGCGATTGCCGAGAGTTTCTACAATGCGTTCAATCTGCCGGTAGTGGTGGCCCGTCCGTTTAATACCTACGGTCCGCGCCAGTCGGCCCGCGCCATTATCCCCACCATCATCACGCAGATTGCCAACGGCGTGCGCGAAATAAAGGTGGGCGACCTGACACCGACACGCGACTTCAACTATGTGAAGGACACTTGCCGCGGCTTTATCGCTCTTGCCCGTACCGCAGGAATCGAAGGTCAGGAAATCAACATTTGCAGCAAAAGTGAGATTTCGATGCAGGACACACTGAACCTCATAGCCGAACTGATGGGTGCCGACATTACCTGGGTGCAGGACCCGGCACGTATCCGTCCGAAAAATTCGGAAGTGTTCCGCCTGTTCGGCGACAATACGAAAATCTGTAGCTTGACCGACTGGCGGCCGCAGTTCTCGCTTGCCGACGGACTGAAGGAAACCATTGAATGGTTCTCCAATCCGGAAAATCTTGCTAAATACAAATACGACATCTACAACCGATGAAAAAGAAGGTCACGATATTGATGCTGGGCGGTGCGAAGCGCGTTTCGCTGGCGCGGCTGCTGAAAGAAGCAGGACGTCGGTGGGGCGTGGAAGCCGTTATTCTCAGCTATGAAATTATCCCGACAGTGCCTATCGCCTGTGAAGGACGCATTATTGCGGGCCGCCGCTGGCGTGATGCCGATGCGCTCGACCATCTGGCACAGACGGTGGCCGACGAGGCGGTCGACATCGTTCTGCCGTTTGTCGACGGTGCCATCGAGGTGGCTTCCCGACTGAAAGAACGCTGCCCGCAGGTGTTTGTTCCCGTGTCGCCATTCGAGGTGGCGCATGCCATGTTCGACAAGACAGTGGCTGCCGAACTCTTTGCCGAAGAAGGCATCTGCATACCGGCAACCTATACGCCCGACAATTGCCATTTCCCGGCCATTATGAAGCCGCGTGAAGGGTCGGCTTCAAAGGGTATTGTGGTGGTAAACAGCCGCGAGGAACTGGAGAAAGTGGGACATTTCGACCGTTATCTGATTCAGGAATACATTGCCGACAGCGAAGAATATACGGTGGACTGCTATGTGTCGACGGTCGACGGCGAAGTGCTGTGCGCCGTTCCGCGTATCCGTCTTTCCACATCCGGCGGCGAAGTCGACCGTACGGAGACACGCTGCATCGACGAACTTCTGGAGGCTTCCGACTCTATTTTGCGCCGATTGGGCTTCCGCGGACCTGTCACGTTACAGTTCCTTTTCGACAAGGCTACGGGCCGCTATCTGCTGATGGAAATCAATCCGCGGTTGGGCGGCGGTGTGGTATGTTCCATTCTTGCCGGTGCCGACATCCCGTCGATGCTGCTTGCCGAAGCTGCCGGCGAAAAAGCAGAACCGTGCCGCAACTGGCGCGACCGTGCGCTCATGGCACGCTATTTCAGTGAAGTAATGTTTTTCAACGATGAACAATAAGAAAGTAATCATCATAGCCGAAGCCGGTGTGAACCATAACGGCAGCTATGAACTGGCAATAAAGATGGTCGACGAGGCAAAGCGTGCCGGCGCCGACTATGTGAAATTTCAGACCGCAAAACCCGAGCTGGTGATTTCCACTTTTGCTCCAAAAGCGGAATATCAGAAGGAAACGACGGGTGCTGCCGAGAGTCAGCTGGAGATGTGCAAGGCCATCCACCTGCCGCTTACCGACTACAAGCCGCTGAAGGAATATTGCGACAAGGTGGGCATCGGTTTCATGAGTACGCCGTTCGATCTTGTTTCGATTGACGTGCTGGAGCCGCTCGACATGGACTATTACAAGATTCCTTCGGGCGAAATCACCAATTTGCCGTATCTCCGCAAAATTGCGTCGAAACACCGTCCGGTGATTCTCTCTACCGGCATGTGCGAGATCGAGGAAGTGGAAGCGGCGTTGCAGGTGCTGGAGCAGGGCGGAGTGAAGCGCAGCGATGTCATTGTGTTGCATTGCAACACGGAGTACCCGACACCGATGGCCGACGTCAATCTGCGTGCCATGGACGACTTGCGCCGTTCGTTGGGCGTGGAAGTAGGCTATTCCGACCACACGAAGGGCATTGAAGTGCCGATAGCCGCCGTGGCATTGGGCGCAAGGGTGATTGAAAAGCACTTTACGCTCGACAAGACGATGGAAGGCCCTGACCACAAGGCTTCGCTCGAACCCGACGAACTGAAAGCAATGGTCGACGCCATCCGCAACATTGAGCAGGCGTTGGGCGACGGGCACAAGCATGTCAGCCCTTCAGAACGGAAGAATATGGACATTGCCCGCAAGAGCATCGTGGCGGCACGCGATATCCGAAAAGGGGAAGTGTTGACCGAAGAGAACATCACCACAAAACGCCCCGGCAACGGTATCAGCCCCATGCGCTGGGACAGCGTCATCGGCACAACCGCCATCCGCAATTTCGGCTACGACGAACTGATAGAAATGTAGAGAATCGGATTATTCGGAATATAACTCAATGGCTGCCTCTGTCAGAAGGCGGCCTTGTTGTTTTTATATTTAATATTTTGATTTATAGGTGTTTGTTGTGGCGTGATGTGTTGCTGTAGTAGGGCTTGTGTTGACCTGAAAGATTTTGATGTGTAGGGAAATTTGCAGAAAAAATTATTGAGATTGTAACTTGCGGTCGAATTAAAAACCTAATATTATAAAACTATGAGAAAACTAATACTTTTATTTGTCGTTTGCTTGCTGGCTTTGACCTCTTATGCTCAGCAAGTTGAACTTGTAAAAGTTCAGGCTTCGAAAATGACGAAAGAGGTGGAAAACAATGTAATCAAGCCGGCCGATTATTCGGATGCCGTTGATTATCCGGTGTTGTATCTGCTTCACGGTTATGGTGGAAATCATAATGACTGGGTGAACATTGTACCTCAAATCAAGGATTTGGCTACAGCCTGCCAAATGATTGTAGTTTGTCCGAATGGTGCTAACAGCTGGTATTTTGACAGCCCTATTAATAAGGATATCCAGTATGAAACATACATCATCAAGGATTTGATTCCTTATATCGATCAGCATTACAGCACTATCGCTCATCGCAACGGACGTGCCATTTCCGGCCTTAGCATGGGCGGCCACGGTGCGTTGTATCTTGCTATCCGCCATAAGGATATGTTTGCCATGGCCGGTGCCATGTCAGGCGGTGTGGATATAACAAAGACATCACAGGCTTTCGAATTGGCGAAGGTGTTGGGTCCGATGGAAGAAAACGAAGAGTTGTGGAAATCAAGCTCTGTTCTCGGACAGGCCGACAACTTGCGTAATGGAGAACTTGACATTTGTTTTGATTGCGGTACGGAAGACATGTTTGCCGAATCGAATGCGGAACTGCATGAGAAATTGACTGCTAACGGCGTGGCACACGACTATACGACACGTCCGGGAAATCACAATTGGGATTATTGGACAAATTCAATTTATTACCATATGTTGTATTTCCATTTGGGATTCAATCGTTTGGCAAGCACAGAAGTGCCGGGTGGCTCTGTCTATTTTTACGATGCTCCGGGCGACGGTACTTACGACCCGAGCTGGACAACAGCTACGGCTCCAAGCGTATTGCCGGAGTTGACAGGCAAGCTGATTGTTGATTCTGATGTGAAATACAGCGGAAAGAACAGCCTCCGTTTGCGTTGGACTTCAAATGAAGGTGGCTCTTGGGCAGCAAGTATTGCAGCCAAGAATTGGGCAAACGTTGACATGTCAAAGAGTTCTGAAATCCGTTTCTGGGTATGCGCAAAGGAAGAAATTGAAAATAAGGCTCTTCCGTTGATTTATTTACAGAACAGCCAGTACGCATTGTCAGGCAAGGTGAAAATGGGAAAATATGTAGACGGCAACCTGCCGGCTTCTACTTGGGTGGAAATTGTAGTTCCGTTGGCTGATTTGCTGGTGGATGCTCCTTCCTATAATCTGTCATCCAACAAGACAATCTTTTTCTCTCAGGACATCGCTGACGGAAAGGAACATACGCTCAATATCGACTATGTGACCGTGATGGATGACCCGAACTATCAGCCGCCGACAGAAATGGTGCTTTTTGCCGATAGTAAGGACAATACCTATTACGACCCGAGCTGGGTGAACCTCACAGCTCCGAGTACGGTAGACGTGCCGGAAGGCCATGCTGAAAAACTGCCGGTTGTAACGGATATCAAGCAGGAAGGCGAAAATGCTCTCCGTCTGACTTACACTTCTATGGAAGGCGGTGTGTGGAAAGCTCTCGTAGCCGGTTTGGGCTGGAATCTTTTTGATTTAACAGAAGCTGACTATGAATTGCGTTTCTGGGTACGCGCTACTGAAACATTGTCGGGCGATGTGCTTCCGGTAATGTACTTTGAAGGAAACGGTGGCGGTACAACCGGAAAACTTAAATTGAGCGACTATGTTTCAGCTTTGAATGTTGATGAATGGACAGAAGTGGTTGTTCCGATTGAGGACTTCCGCAAGGCTGACCCTGCCTTCTCAAAATGGGATATTGTAAAAGGTTTGTTCTTCTCTCAGAATGCAGCTGACGGTAAGGCTCATACGCTCTATCTCGACAATATGAAATTTCAGATTGTAGGCGGTTCTTCAGTTGAAGAAGTCGGTTTGGCTGAAAACGGCATGAATTTGTTCTACAGCAACGGCTCGATTTGCTACGACGGCATCGAAGGCAATGTTGCAGTTTATAATCTTGCCGGAGTAAAATGTGTAGAGTTTGCCGCTTCTCAAAAGGGTGAATTCAAATGCTCGTTGGAAAATGGCGTGTATGTGGCTGTTGCCGAAAATGCAAGCCGGAAATTTATCGTGAAATAGAGACTGTAAACATATAGACAAGTTTGGGGCGGAGCTGCTGGTTGCAGTTCCGCCCCTTATTTGTAAAGGATTGTATGGGCAAGTTTAAAAATACCCCATCAGTCGGAGGATGGTAGGGGTGAGCAGGGCTGTGAAAATGCCGTTGAGGGTGAGGCCGAGGCTGGCGAAGGCTCCGTAGCGGTCGCTGACGGTGATGGCGCGTGAGGTGCCCACGGCGTGAGCCGCCGTTCCGAGCGAAAGTCCTTGAGCAATAGGGCTGTTGACATGTGAAAGGCGCATGACGCCGAATCCTGTCAGACCGCCGAAAATGCCGATGCTGACAACGACGGCTGCCGTCAGCGACGGAATGCCGCCCAACGAAGCCGTTACTTCCATGGCAATCGGCGTGGTCACTGATTTGGCGGCGAGCGACATCACCACCTCACGGGTTGCTCCGAAGAGGTCGGCAATCAGCACGACGGAAATGACACCGGCAATACAGCCGCCCAGAGCTGACAACAGAATGGGCAGAATCTGTTTGCGAATGGTGGACAGTTGTTTGTACAGAGGCACGCCGAGCGCAACAACCGCCGGCTTCAGCCAGAACTCGATATAGTGCCCGGCTTTGGTATAGGTCTCAAACGAGATGTCGTTGAAAAGCAGGAAAACGATGATCAGTGCGATGGTCACCAGAATCGGGTTGAACAGCGAGCTGTGTGTACGCACTTGGATGATTTGCGCTATGGCGTAGATGCAGAAAGTGAGCGCAAGCAGGAAGTAGGGGTTGTTAATGTATTCCATTTTGAAATTTTCTGACGAGTTGGTGAATCCATCCGGTAACAACAATGACAATGATCATGCTCACAATCGAGGCGACAAGGATAGGGATGAGCTGTGCCTTGATGATGTCGAGGTAGAGCATGAGGGCTACACCCGGCGGAACGAAAAAGAATCCGAGATTTTTCACGAGGAAGTTGGAAATGCCTTCTACCCAACGAAGCTTAATCCACTTCAATTGCAGGAAAAGTGTCAGCAGCAGCATGCCGATGATACTTGACGGCAATTTGATGCCTGTTGCCCAGACGATGAGTTCGCCCAGTGCCAGGCAGCCAAAAATAATAGCGCATTGGAATACCATAATGTCAAAAATTTATACCTAAAACAAATCGACGACAAAGGTATACTTTTTTGAAATAGCAAAATGAAAAAAACAGTAAAAAAGAATTTTGCTGATTAAAATCGAGTTTTATTCGCTAAAAAACGTAAAATTTGCATGTTTCGGCACTTAATGGTGATATTTTGTAAACGAAAATGTGGTTTTTATGAAAAAATGCTATATATTTGCGAATAAAAATAGAGAACAAATGGAAAAAATAGACAATCTTGATCGGAAAATACTTGAAATAGTAATGAAAAATGCACGTATCCCGTCAAAAGATGTGGCTGTTGTTTGTGGTGTTTCCCGTGCTGCTATTCACCAACGCATCCAACGGATGATTGACCTTAAGGTAATCACCGGGTCGGGCTATCATGTAAATCCGAAAGTGTTGGGATATGCTACCTGTACATACATTGGGGTGAAACTTGAAAAGGGTTCCATGTATAAGGACGTGGTGCCGGAACTGGAAAAGATTCCGGAAGTGGTGGAATGTCACTTTACGACCGGTCCGTACACGATGCTTATCAAGCTTTATGCCCGCGACAACCAGCATTTGATGGAGTTGCTCAATGACAAGATTCAGATGATTTATGGTGTAGTGGCTACTGAAACTCTGATTTCCCTTGACCAGAGCATGAACCGCGAAATTCCTATCCAGTTTCAAGACGGAAAATAATGCATAGCGGCAGTTTTTTGCCGATTTTGTCCTCTTGCCGGCCGCAAGAGGACTTTTTTTACGCCGAACGGTTTGATATGCAGTTGCGTTTTTTGCCGTTTGGCGGCTTTTGTGTACTTTTACGATGAATTTTAAAACGAAGAAATATGGAGTCCGTAGAAAAGAAAGAAAATAAGGAACTGAAAACATGCGGATGCGGTTTCCGCCGCCTGTTCGGAAGCAAAGGATTTCTGCACTCGCTGCTGGGTGTGGGTATTCTTCTTGTGATAACGCTCGTTTACTTCTATCCGGATGTGTTTGAGGGAAATGTGCTCCGTCAGCATGACACGTTGCAGGGCGTTGCCAACGGTCAGGAAGCGGCTGCCTTTGCAGAAGCAACCGGTGAAACTACGCGCTGGACAAACTCGCTGTTTTCCGGTATGCCTACTTTCCAGATTTCGCCTTCCTACGGAAGTTCCAAGCTGATTTCCACTGTGGAACGCGCCTATAGCCTGTGGCTGCCGAATCCTGCCAATCTGGTGTTTATCATGATGCTGGGCTTCTATATTCTGATGCTTGCCATGCGAACCCGCTGGTATGTGGCGCTGTTGGGTGCGATTGCCTATGGATTTTCGTCCTATTTCTTCATCATTATCGGAGCCGGACATATCTGGAAATTCTCCACTTTGGCATATGTCCCGCCTACAATTGCAGGTATAATCCTCTGCTACAGGGGTAAATATATCGGTGGCGGTGTGCTTGCCGCATTCTTTGCCATGCTTCAGATTGCTGCCAACCATATTCAGATGACCTACTATTTCCTGTTTGTCATCGTGGCGTTGGTGATTGCCTTCTTTGTGGAGCACAAACGTGCCAATACGCTGAAAAAGTGGGCGAAGGCTACAGGTGTTCTGGCAGTCGCTGCCGCTCTGGCTGTTGGTGCCAACTTGCCGAGCCTTTATAACACTTATGAATACAGCAAGCAGACGATGCGCGGCGGTCATTCCGAACTGGCTGTGGCTTCTGCCAATTCAACTAAAGGCGGTTTGGACAAGAACTATATCACGCAATGGAGCTACGGCATCAGCGAAACTTTCTCGCTGTTGATTCCGAACATCAAGGGCGGTGCAACTATTATTCCGACTGACGGACAAAACGTACAGACTTCGATGGCCGAAGTTGAACAGGTGAAGGAAGATTACCAAAAAGGAAAAATCGACTATCAGACATACAGCAACCTGCAAATGTTCCCGCAGTATTTCGGCGACCAGCCGATGACCAACGGACCGGTATATGTGGGCGCGCTGATTTTCGCCTTGTTCATTCTGGGACTTATCATTGTGAAAGGTCCTGTGAAATGGGCGCTTTTTGCCGTTACGGTGCTGTCGGTGGCATTGTCGTGGGGACACAATATGATGTGGCTCACAGACTGGTTTATCGACCATTTCCCGTTGTATAACAAGTTCCGTACGGTGGCGAGCATTCTTGTGATTGCCGAATTCACAATGCCGTTGCTGGCGGCACTCGCATTGCAGAAAATCGTGACAACTCCCGACTTTTTCAAACTCCACTCCAAGGCGTTTTTCGGTTCCTTCGGCATTTCCATTTTCTTCTGTCTGCTGGGCATGATGGCTCCGAGTGTGTTCGGAAGCGGCATTTCGCAGATGGATGCTGACATGTTTGCCGAATATGCGGCACAGGGCTACGACTTGAGTCCGCTGTATGCAAGCCTTCAGGATGCCCGCATGGCGATGGTCAGTGCCGATGCGCTGCGCAGTTTCGTGTTCCTGGTTATCGGTGCGGCTCTGTTCTGGCTGTATTTCAAGAATATATTGAAGAAAGAAGCATTGTGCGGAGCATTGCTTGTGGTGCTGCTGATTGATATGTATCCTGTTGACAAACGTTATCTCAATACGAAATCATTCTCCATGAAACCGGCAATGGCGCAGCAGACAATCGAGCCGCGTCCGGTGGACTTGCAGATTTTGCAGGATACGGCGATGAACTACCGCGTCATGGACCTGTCGCGTTTCGGTGATGCAATGCCGTCATATTTCCACAAGTGCATCGGCGGTTACCATGCTGCGAAACTTACCCGTTATCAGGATTTGATTGACCGTCAGATTTCCAAAAACAACGTTGAGGTGCTGAACATGCTGAACGCCAAGTATCTGGTGGTTGACGACACTACGGCCCACATCAATCCTGAAGCCCTTGGCAACGGTTGGTTTGTCGACAAAGTGACTTATGTGAAAGGCGCTCAGGCTGAAATGGCAGTGCTCGATACACTTCATACGGCTGTGGGAGCTGTTGCCGACGAGTCGTTCCGTTCCGTTTTGGGCGAAGCGAAGGCCGTTATGCCGGGTGACACGATTATCGAAACCGTTTACAAGCCGAACGAACTCCATTATAAGACTATCAGCCGCAACGGCGGACTGGCAGTGTTCTCTGAAATCTATTTCCCGTGGGGATGGACAGCAACTGTCGACGGCAAGGAAGTGCCTGTAGGCCGTGTCAACTATGTGCTCCGCGCTTTGCAGTTGCCGGCAGGAGAACATACGGTGGTGTTCCGTTTCGACCCGCAGTCGGTACACGCGACAGAAACAGTGGCCTACGCTTCAGTGGCGCTGATTTATCTGGCTTTAATCGGAGCGTTTCTCCTTCTTGGAAAGGGAAATTGCTGTAAAAAGGAAGAATAGCGGATGTTGAAAATCAAAAGATATTACACGGCACTCGACCGTTATCGTAGAAGCAAAGGGTATGGAATCCATTCGCCCTTTGCTTTCCGTTTTGTGCTCAAGGTGTTGCGCGAACGGTCGGGCTACTATGCCTATCAGACAATCCGCGACGGGCGGAATCTGGCGCTGGTACGTATGGTAGAGGAGGGGATAAGCAGCCGAAAGGTGCTGTCGAATAAAAATGCCCGGCTGATTTTCCGTGTAGTCAATTTCTTTAATCCTTCAGCCATCATTCAGTTTGGCTCGAATTATGGGGTTTCAGCCATTTGTGCGCTGTCGGCTTCCAGCAAGTCGCAGCTGTGGCTTCTAGAGCCTAAGGCAAGGGAATATTCGATTGTGAAGGACGTGGTGCAGGGAAACAGCGCGCGTATTCACGCTTTCGGTAATGTGGGCGACTGCATCGACAGCTATTTGCAAGTCGAGGAGCGTCCGTTTGTGATTGTCAACGGTGTGTCGGTGGACAATCTTCCTGCTGTAGGTCAGTTTCTCAAAACGGTTGTCAGCAATAACGGCGTGATTGTCATGCGCAACATGGCATCCAGCTCCGAGGTCTACAGCCTTTGGTCGGGCGTAATCCGCTCCATGGAGTACGGCATGAGCTTTACCAATGGGAAAATCGGGGTGGTAGTGGCGAGCAGGAAATTGCCGCTACAGCATTTCTCGCTGTGGTTTTAGCGGGTCACTTTTCTGAATTGCAGATAAAAGAGAATGGCGGCCGTGAACAAACCGGCTGAAAACGAATAGAATATGCCTTTTTCGCCGAATCCGAGTGGAAATCCCAGCAGATAGGCTGTCGGAATCCCTACTACCAGATAACTGAAGAACGCAATCCAAATCATCGAAACGACATGTGAAGTGCCGCGCAGGGCGTTGGCAAAGCAGATTTGCGTGGCGTCGCCGAACTGGTAGAGCATCAGCGGTGCAATGAGTGAGGCTGCTACAGCGCGTACGGCTTCGTCGTCGGTAAAGGTGGATATCAGCACGTCGTCGAGGGTGAAAAATACGGTAGAGGCGATGACACAGAGCAACAGCAGGATATGGTAGCCCGATTTGGCTGCCATTTTTACGTTTCGCATGTCATCGGCGCCCATATAGGACGAAATACGGATGGCAATGGCTGCTCCGATGCTGTAGTAGAACATGAATCCCAGCGTGCTGATGGTGACCATTACCTGATAGCTTGCCAGTTCGATGGCTCCCAACCAGCCCACCATGATGGCGCTGAACGTGAACGAGCCGGTTTCCATTCCCATTTGCAGGGAAATAGGCGTGGATATGTGTGCAATGGACTTGATGCTGCCGATGGGCGTTTTCCCCTTTAAGAAACCTTCGCGGTACTGCGAGAACGCTTTTGCCGACAGGAATAACACTACGTAGACCAACGCCATGAGAATGCGTGAACCCATTGTACTGATGCCCGCTCCGAGCAGTCCCCATTCCGGGAATCCGAATTTACCGTATATCAGCAGGTAGTTGAACAGGATGTTCATCAGGTTGCCGCCAATCAGAATCCACATGGCAATGGAGGTGCGCATGATGCCGTCGGTGAATTGGCGGAACACGTTGAAAATCACCACGAAAATCATGGAAATGAATATGGTGATATAGTAAGGGCGAATGAGCGGAAGCAGTTCTGCGGGTTGTCCCATGCGGTCGACGAAAAAGTAGAGTATCAGCATGATGCCAATGAGCAGGCTGCCGTAGATGCTATTGGTAATCAGGGCGTTCCTTACCGTTTCTCCGGCTTTGAACTGTTGCTTTTGAGAAAAAAGCGCGCCGACAATCGGGGTGATTCCGTAGGAAAAACCCAGAAGCATGATGGTGATGAGTGTAAACAGGTTGTTGACAAACGAAACGGCGGCCAGCGAGTTGGTGTCGTAATGCCCCACCATCATCGTATCGGCAAAGCCAAGTATGATTACTCCCAATTGGCCTACAACGATAGGCAGACCGAGGCGGATAGTCGCTTTATAGTGTGATATGTAGTCCTTATTTAACATGTTGCAAAGGTAATGCTTTTTCCATAGTTGCTCAAATTTTGCCCTAAATCAGGCGGTTCTTCCCGTTGTTGAGATTATTTTCATTTAATTTTATCATTTATTTAAGTACATGACAAAAAATGTCGTTATGATTAATTGGCTAATTATCAACTTGTTATATTTTGAAAAGCCCTTGAAATTCAGTAACTTTAAAGAAAAATTCCCGTTTTTCGTATGAAGATAACTGAA
>OJKC01000280.1_pt1 | contig 48936 bp, 53 predicted proteins | sample 1596401 | NCBI WGS metagenome assembly OJKC01 (sample SAMEA4350162, study PRJEB24818) | metagenome | biome: human; feature: gut; material: faeces | place: Denmark | collected 2013-09 | reverse complement strand
CCTTAAAGTGCTTGCGGGTCTTGAAATTGATGGTATGCCCTAAATACTCTCGTTTTTTCAAAATGTTCACGATGGTAGATGATCCCCATCCATAGGGGTCTTTGACCGGCTTTGAACGGTTCACACCTTCGTTGAATCGGGCAAGGTGTACGACAGGAATTTCAATCCGGTCTGCGGACAACTTGCAAGCGATCTGATAAGGCCCATATCCCTCCAGCGTGAGGGAAAAGATACGGCGTACCACTTCGGCGGCTTCCTCATCTACCAGCCAATGTTCCCGATTTTCATCCCACAAGTAGCCGTAAATCACGGTGCCTGTCAGGTGCTTACCGCTCATGCCTTTTGACTTAAACACAGAGCGGATTTTCCGGCTGGTGTCGCGGGCGTAAAACTCATTCATGATATTGCGGAAGGGCGTAAAATCATCGTCGCCTTTCAGACTGTCCACGCCATCGTTGATGGCAATTAACCGGACGCCGCGCTGCCGCAAAATCTCCATGACCTGGCCGACTTTCAGATAATCACGCCCTAACCGGCTCATGTCCTTGATGACGATTGCCTCTACACGCCCTGCCTCCACTTCCTCCATCATCGCCAAAAATCCGGGGCGGTCAAAACGGGTGCCTGAGATACCATCATCGGTAAAGTGCGTAGGGTTGGGCAGCCCATTCCGGCGGGCAAAATCCTCTAACATCTGTTTTTGGTTGGATATGGAGTTGCTCTCGCCCTGTAACTCATCGTCCCGGCTCAGGCGCTCGTACAGTGGGGTGATTTTTTCGTTTCTCATAGCTGTACCTCCTGAAACAAAAATGCTCTAAGTGATTGCTTCACTAACCATGACAAAATCATGATCAAGAAGTCACTTAGAGCATATATCACCCGCCGCCTGCTTATAAACCTTATATTCCCGCACGGCGATATGTGACGGGTCACGCTCCTCCAAAGTTTGGAACAGCAGATCCAGTGGACTTTGGTACTGTTCGTCCTCCTCCATGACCCGCGCACATTCCAGCATGAACATCAGCATTTCAAAGTTCTGTTCCTCCACAGGCGCCTCATAGAGCAGATACAACATCAGCGCAGAGTCCAGCGCGATCTCCGCCTTTTCCCAAAACGGATCGTTGGATGCACCCTTGGGCGGTGTGGTGTTCTTCACCAGATTGTCCATGAGCTTCAGCACATCCGGGTCGTCCCGAATGTAGGTGAAGGGGTTATAGCCATCCGATTGCCGGGGGTGGATGAGGTCAAATACCTTGATGTCGTATCCCTCGTCCTTCAGAAGATACCCGGTGCTGCGAAGCATCTCGCCCTTTGGGTCAACGATCAGATAGGAGCAGTTGACGCTCATAATGCCGGGTTTGCAGAAAAATCGCGTCTTGCCGGAACCACTGCCGCCCACCACAAGGATATTGAGGTTGCGCCGATGCTTGTAGCCATCCAATCCAATGGAAACGCGCTTTGTGAGGATAACGTTTTTCCCGTCTCGGTCTGCGTACTGCTTGTTCAGTTCACGGGCATTACCCCATTTGGCAGAGCCGTATTCCTCGCCGGGGCGGCGGTTTTCATGATCGGCGTAATATAGAAGAACACCGCCGCCGTAGAGCAGCAGAAACACCAGCAAAAATCGCGATGTATACGCTGTCCATCGCAGCAGATCGGGACGCCTCACTATAGTGCTGATACGCTCCAAGAGTGCAAAAATATTCTCTCCGGGGATATAGACGCTGGCGGCCACCATTGCGAAGTACACAACCGGAAGGCAGAGAATTGCCCAAACAATGGGATGCATCTTCTTCATGGAAACACCCTCTCGCAGTGCACCACAAACCGCTGCCGCCCGCCGCTGGCGTAGGGATGGCAGGTCAGCAGCGTCAGCAGGTCGCGGTTCGGTTGAATTTTGATTTTCTCTACCTCGTAGGGCTGGATGATCTGAATAGCAGCTACGGTATAGGTCAGCGTTTCCCATAGGTTGGTGAGCTTCACGGTATCACTCACCTGCAAGCGGTCGATATACCGGAAGTAATCCGCGCCGCACCATCCACGGTGGCCTGCGATAACGCTGTTGGCGTTGTCACCGCCGATGGGCGCGGAGGTATTACCCAGCACTGCCGCACCTGCGGCGAGGTGGTCGTCTAATGCCCCCAGATAGACCGGCATGGTCAACTCCATAGCGGGTATCTCCAACACACCGATGATCTCATCTTCGATACCGTAGACAGTCAAGTCGGCGGCGGGCTCCTCGCAGGCTTCAAGGTCGGTGAGGTTGCACTGCTTTTCTGCGTAAAGCTGGCGGTTATACTCTTGTAGAGCCGCCAGCAGTTCGGGATATTGCTGCTCCGGCTTTCGCTCTTCGAGGAAGCTCTGCACGGCCTCATCTGTGTCGGCTTGCAGCCTTTGTCCCGTGAACACCGGCCATAGCATGACGCAGATACCCGCCACAGCCAACAACGCCGCCAGTACAAGGGATGTCTTACGCATGGCGCACCCTCCTTACCAAAAAGTAAGCACCACCGACTACCGCCACCGCGCCAAGGCCGATACCCAAGCCGGTGAGGTAGTGCCGCATCCACGAGGATGCCGCTGGTTTTTCTTCTGCGGCAGCGGCCTCCTGCTCGGGTAGATACGGCACACGATGCCCACGAACTAAAAGTCGGTGGGTATTGACACCAAACGGCGTACACGTCACAAGCGTGACTAAATCCTTGCCATCCTCAATTTGCAGCAGGCTCGTGTCTGTGGGCAGTACAGTAGCGATATTGTCCACCTGATATGCCAGCACCTCACCCAGCACATGGATATAGAACACATCGCCCACTGCAAGCTGGTCGATGTCCGAAAATAGCTTGGAACTCGCCAGTCCACTGTGCGCCGACAGCACCGCATGGGTGCTTTCTCCGCCTACCGGCAGAGATGTGCCGACCACATGGCCAACTGACTTTTCCAGCGTGTCTGCATCCGTGCCGTGCTGCACGGGCAGATATACGCCGATTTTCGGAATTTCCACATAGCACATGGCACCGCCCACGGTGAGCTGCTGGGCATACGCCAAGGGAGGGGCAGATGCCCCTCCCTCTGTGATGGCCGCGCCGGACAGCATGGCGTTGTACCGCTCTGCGGCCTGCCGCTGTTGTTCTAACTCAGCAGTATTCGTGTCTTCAATAGCGGCGGTGTAGGCGGTTTCTATGTCGGAATGATACTTCTCATTCAAAAATTCTCCCATCAGCGGATAGAATAGAAGCCCCAACGCCACAGCACCGCAAGCCGCCGCCAGTAGCCAGCGTTTCACTGCTCGTTCTTGTGCTTACGGCTGCGGATCACGATAAACGCTGCCGCGCCCAGCAGAGCCACACCGCCGATAGTAAACATCCACGTACCGTAGCCGCCCGTCTTAGGCAGGTCGAAGCCCGGATTGTTGACCACGGTCAGGGGCACGATGGCGTTGCCATCCGTCATGCCGGCATTCTTGCCGTTGACGGTGGCGGAGGCGGTCAGCAGCTTCACACCGCACTTCTCGCACTGGCCGTTCTCAGCGGTCTTGATAACGATCTTGATCGCGTCCTTCAGCAGCACATAGCCCTTGTCGGTTGCGGTTTCGGTCAGGGAGTAGGTGTCATCCTCCAGCCCCTTGACCACGATGTGTCCCTGTGCATTGGGGATGAACGTAGTTGCGTCAGCCTTCTTAGTGGCAAAGCCCTTGGCGTAGTACACACCATCCTTCAGGTCTGCGATGATGTAGCAGTCGTCACTGTCATTGTGCAGCCGGAACTTCACATTCCGCAGATTGCCACCGTTGTCAGAAAATCGCTTGAGTACGTCAACACCGTAGGTATAGACATGGCAGCAGTCCTTGAGGGTATCAAAGTAGGTGTTATTCGTTCTGCGCCACGTCAGCACGACCTCGTTGGGATTGTCGGTATCGCCCAACTTGGCATCGGCGGTCAGTGTCGCCGCGTAGGTGATACGCATGGTGCAGTCGCTGTAACCGCGCTTCACGCTGTCGATGTGCACGGTGGTCGCCTCATTGATCTCGTTCAGGCCAGCCTCGGTCATCTTGATGGTCATAGTGTTGGCTGCGTCATCGTAACCCACAGTGAATTTGCCGGAGTTCTCCGCCCATGTGGCGATCTTGTCGGTGCAGCCAGCGTCCTTAAAGAACTCGATGACCACGTCGTTCTTGTTGTAGCGGATGCCCTTAGACATGGTATCAACGTAAGTGTACTCGCTGAGACCGGATGCCTTGGAGGTGATGGTGGGCAGGGTGCTGATGATCTGATAATCCGCCGTATCACCGATAGAGGCGGATGCAGTATGTGTGTAGCCGTCCTTGATGTCGGTCAGGCTGCCAGTGTTCTTGCCAGTGGAGTTCTTGGCTTCGCGCACAGTCTTATCCAACGTAGGATTGCCAGTCTGGTTCTTGGGGTAGACGGTCACATCGTAGTTCCATGCCGCACCGTCAATGGTGGTCATGGGCAGGGACACGAAGAAGGGATTGCAGGTGGAGGTCACGTTTTCAGGGACGCGGGTCTCCACCACCAGATAAAGCCCCTGCTCCATATTGGAAGCGGAGGTGTGTCCGGTGGCATCGGTCTCCGTCATAGCAACACCACCGTTTTTGACAGCAACTTCCAAAGCATTCTTCACAGTGGTGGCATTGGCAGTCAGCGCAGCGGCCAGCTTGTTGTTGAGCATATCGCTGGTGAAGTAGTTGACGCCGTTGTCGGTCTTGTGAGCGTCTGTGGCAGTCAGGCCGATGGCAGACAGCACGGCGTCCGCGCCGTCAAAGCCGTACAGCACGCCCACCTGACGCTGGCCGTCCACCACCTCATTATTCATGGCGATGTCGGCCACGCGGAGGTAGGTAAACTCCACGCCCTGCACGGCGTATTTTGCCAGCTTGTCGATAACGGCATCGTCATGCAGGCCGGTGCTGACATAGGATTCCGCGTCCCACGTGCCGTCCTTGCTGGCCATGGTGATGTCGTACTTATAGATGTTCAGGGACGCTTTCTTGCCGGGGTCGATGGTAGGCGCAGAATCTGTTGCGGCGAACGCCGTGGTCATCAGGCCGATGACCATAAGCGCCGACAGCAGCAGCGCCACTACGCGATGGATCTTTTTCATGTTCAGTTGTTCTCCTTCTTGAATTCAGATTTTTTGCAAAAATAAACACCCATGCCCAGCATGAGTGCCGCAAACAGGATGGGTGCAGCGAAGCCACGACCGCCCGTAAACGGCAGCACAAAGTCCGCATTGTTGCAGAGGGTCACGGTAATGTCCGGCGCGTCCGCCGTCAGCATCTCCACCTCCACCGGCTCAGGCAGCAGGGTATAACCAGCGGACGCTTTAAGTTCGGTGACACGGTACTTCGCCCCAAGCTTGAGTTCCTCCCACTTGGCTGCGCCGGTGCTGTCAGTGGCGGACTTGCCGATTTCTGCCCAGCTTTGACCGTCTGTGGAAGTCTCCAGCAGCAACTCCGCACCGGCAAGCGGCCCGCCTGTGGCGTCGATCTTGCGGATGGTCAGGCTGCCCTTTTCCTCCACAATTTTGATCTTGAAATGAATATACGCCCATACGGGGTCGGGCAGTGAGGTCAGCGCCGCACACGCCTGGTAGCCGCTGCCGTTGCTGGGCTCCAGCAGCACGGACTCTGTGCCCTCCACATCCAGCGAGTAGCCGTAGTCGCTGCTGATATAGCCGTTCAGCTTTGCTGCAGCGTCCTTTGTGGCCGTCACGGTCAGTACATTACGCCGCTGGCTGACGGTTACGCCGCTGATATTGGTCCGGAAGTAGTACTGCGACAGCACACCATTGGTATCGGTGGCTGTACCCACATACTGACTGCCGTCCCACGTCAGCGTAATAGCGTTGGCGTCCGAAAGCTGATTGCGGTACTTCACCGCAAAGCTGGGGATCACGCCATGCCCCATGATGCGGTCAATAAGGATGCCATACGCCTCCTGCACGCCGTCGCCGGCGTAGTGGAACAGGTTGGCGCAGGTGGTATCATACAGGGTGTACGGATAGGTCGTGCCGCGGTAGCCGCACACGAACTCCCAAATCACCGCCTGTGTCGCCAGCTGCGCGCAGTCCGGGTGCATATTGAAGCCGTAATTGCCGCCGTAGCCGTAGGCCATGGCCAGCGTCACGGCATACCGCTGATTCCACGTCAGGTCGCTCCACGATGTGGAGGAATACTGCAAATCGCCGCTGGCGGAGCGCACCTCCGGCTCCATACAGTAGGCCGGGACAGTCTCCCCGGTGTCGTTCCGGGTGAAATACTTGAGCTTGTTGCTGGTGTACGGCCCCCACTGGGACACAGGCGTCTTGTCCTCGTGGTAGCGGTACTCGTTGCCGCTGCTGACGATACCTGTGACCGTGGCAGCGTGGGCGGTCACGATGGACAGCCCCATGACAGCCACCAGCAGACACACCAACATCAGCATTTTTTGAATGGATTTCTTCATACTCGTCCTTTCTCCCAACGCAAAAGACCGGCAGCATACGCTGTCGGCCTTTTGGTCGGGTATTCAGTTGGTTTATCCGTACAGCACCACCACGATGTATTCGTCCGATGTCGCGTCGTAGCGGACGGTGCAGTTGAACCGCGCATACGCGCTGACCGTCTCTGCGCCGTCCATGGCGGCGAGGCAGGCGAAGGTGGCGTCCACGTTGCCCTTTACGGCGGCGGTCAGTGCCGCCTGTCCGCCGTTCTCCGCCAGCCATGTCACGCTGTCCGCCGTGCCGGGGAAGTAGCTGGAGTTGGCGGCGGTCATACTGGTGTCGATGGTCACGCCGTACTGCGCTCTTGCGTACTCGTTGCCCGCTTGGATAGCCTCCGCGATGGAGTAGATGTTCCCGCTGGCGGCAGGCTTAGGCGTAGGGACAGGTTCGGGGGTGACTTCCGGCACTGTTTGTTCCAGTTCCTCTGCCGGTGTCGGTGCAGGTGCAGGCATCACCGGCTGTTCGGGCGTAGTCGGCTGCTCCGGCACGTCCGGCTGTCCCTCACCATCGGGCACGGGGCTTTCAGGAGCATCCGCCTTGCTTTCGGGCTGCTGGGCGTTCCCCTGCGGCTTGGCGTCCTGTGTCGATTTGGTAGGGTCCTCCTCGTCGGGAGCATCTGCCGGTGCAGGCACATCCTGCTTTTCATCGGACACTGCCTCACTGGTCACGGCGGCGGCTGACAGAGCGCCGAGCTGTGCTGCGCCTCTCAACGGCACCGCTTGTCCGGCGCAGCCCGCAAGCAGTGCGGTAAGGCAGACTGCCAACAGGAATACGGGTACTTTTCTCATGTAATTCCCTCCTTAAATATTAGGTTACTATTATTTTATCGCACCATTTGTATGCCGTCAAAAAATCGGCAGTGTCAGCTTTTGCCGAAAATTGCGTCTCAAGTTGAGACGCAATTTTCGCCGCAAACGTACCATCTGCCGCAGGTGCGTCGCCGACCATGATGCAACTATCCGCGCTCTGCGCGGATAGTGAGGGTTTCCCCCCTTGTATGCCTTATAAGCCGCTGCGCGGCTCCGGTCAAGGCCCGCCCAGCGCGCACGTTGGGCGGCTCGTGGGTGGCTGCCGCAAGGCAGCCGCCCAGCCTTGACGGGTGTTGTGCGGCGGCTTACACTCCCCCAGCAGGGGGAAACCCTAACGTCCGTTGTGCTGCATCGGGACACGGCTTCTCTGAGGCGTGATGCTTTTCTCCACCGATGCACCGATCTGCTTGCTCATCTTCTGTATCTGGTCAAGCGCCTGCCGCCGTTCCTGTGCGTCCCAGCCGTCGTACAGTGCGGGCAGCTCTGCGGTATCCGGCAGGTCGCGCTCCACACCGAAACGGCGGCACAGCAGATACGATACGCTCTGCGCGTCCAGATCGGACTCGGCATAATCGTACTGCGCGTTGTATCCTTTCCCGTGCAGCCGCGAATGTGCCACCGCTGTGGCGATAGCGGCAAACATCTCATGGTCAGGATAGTCAGGATTGATGGCCAACTCCATCCGCTGCGGGTCGTAGACAGCAGGGGTATCCAGTTCCTTGTCGATGACCACCTGACATACGGCGTAGTTCAGCAGCGTGGTCATGGCCGATTCCATCTCCCGCGTGTCGTTTTGCAGATGTACCTCCTTCAAAGGCCGCCCCTGCGTCTGCCGTACATCGTAGGCGTCTGCCAGCGTATAGCCCTTGCCAAAGGTGGAACGGGCGAAAATGTGGATGCCGTTGCCGTTCTCGCTGGCCGGCACGGAGCGTCCCAGCATTTTCCATTTCTCCTTTGTGCCGAACACGGCCACGTTTGCATCCTGCACCATCGCCAGCGCAATATTGCCTGCACTGTATGCCGGATTGTCACCTTGCAGCTCCAGATAGCGGGTGTACGCCTCGGCGCTGCTGGTGATCTCCAGCACACCCGCGTCCTGCAAGGCCATCAGGTTCTCCCTGCCCGCCTGCTGACGCGCTTTCCACTGGGTATCATTTTCTGTTTTTCTCGATACGATGGCCTCCAGATTTGCCATACTGAATAACCTCCTATTCTCGCATTTTGGGCGGTGTCCGTCCATTGGGCAGCTACGGCTCTACGTCCTGTGCGACACGCTTCAGCGCCGCCAGCCGCCCTTTTACCGAGGGCTTGCCCTCAGTAGTCGTCCTCTCTTGCGGCAAGCCATTCCCGCGCTGTGGTGAGAAGTTCCCTTGTGGAGCGCGGGCATCTGCTTTTTTTGCCGCATCATCCTCCCGCTTCGGCGTGGCATAGCCGTGGCGTTCCAGAAACAAATTGACCTGCGATGCAAAGTCCACGTTGGTGATGAGGTCTACTAACCCATCACCGGCGTTTTTGTCCTTGACCACCGCGTAAAGGATGCCTTTCTTGGCGTAGGCATTGAACGCGGCCAGATCGCTCTCCCGCAGTTGGAATACCCGCAGCTCCTTACCCTCCCGCAGCAAACGCCCCATATTGGTCTTGCCGGATACGCGCTTGTTATCCTTTGCCAGTGCATAGAGAAATGCCGCCAGATTTTTGCTGCCCGCGGCCAGCAGCTTAATGGTCGCCTCCGTGATCTGTAAGCCTTCCCGTACCATCAGGTCAGCGGCTTCGCTGCCTGCATCCATGTTCCCGACCTCCTTTTTCCGAAATTTCCTGTTCCCGCTGTGCGGTAAGCTGCTGCTCGATGCGCTGTGCGTCCGTCTCGATGCAGCAGCACTGTCTCCATTCTCTCCGTAATACCCGCATCCTGTCCGTATACGCCGCGATGTCCGCATCCAGTCCCGTCCCACCTCTGCGCCGCGCCAGATACATCTGCCGCCGCTGCTCGGTGAGCGCGTCCATCTCCGCTTGCAGTGCGTCCCGCTGCATGGTGAGCTGCTGCCGCGTCTCGATACGGTTTGTCCGCAGATACCGGAACTGTGCCTGATACCTGTCCAGCTTCAGCACCTCTCGCCGCAGGGTTGGCGAGGTGCGATACACTTTCCGCCGCGGCGAGGACAGCAGGTACAGGTAGTACAGATACAGCCGTTGAAAATAAGACAGCGGCTTTTTCTGTACCGGTTTTCGCCGTATACGATAGGTCTTGCGGGGCAGCTGTACCGGCTGCTGCGGCGCAGCCTTTACCCTGCCGCGTATGGCGGCCTCGTCGTACCCATCGCGCAGACTATCCAGCCGGATAAACCTCTGGCCGTCAGGCGGACGCACGGCGGTGTGCTTCACGTTGGCACCGCTTTTCACCTGATACCCCATGCGCCGCAGCTCCCGCAAGAAGTCCGCATAGCTGTACGACCTGCGGATAGCTTCGTCCACATCGCGGCGTACCACATCCCGCAGGGTAGTCCTGCCGTGGCGCTGCGCCTGATACTGACCCTGCGGCACAGCGGCCTCGGATGGCTCGATGATGGACAACCCATGCTCACGGCACAGGGCGTCCGACACACCGCGGATGCCCTCGTAGTAGTCGCGGAAGGTGTCGCGGTACATCTTCCCGTCCACAAAGGACACGGCGTTGAACACTACATGATTGTGCAGATGAGCCCTGTCCAGATGGGTGGCTACCACCACCTCATACCGCCCGCCCAAAAGACGCTGGGCCAACTCTACGCCGATGGTGTGAGCCTGCTCCGGCGTCACCTCGCCGGGGCGGAAGGACTGGATCACATGATAGCCTTTGCGGACACGGTTCTGCTTGCCCCAGCGCCGCGCCGTCTGCATCATGTCCTGATAGGCGGTGTCTCTGCCGCAGTTGATAGCCGTCTCGTAGCATACGCGCTCCGTCTTGCCGCGATCCAGCGCGTAGTCCACTGCCGTTTCCAGATAGGTCTTTTCCTCGTTGGCGGCATAGCTGAGACATTTATCCAGTCTGCCCCGTATGACGATGATCTTCGTATAGGCCATTAAAAGCTGTCCTTTACCAGCCGCCACGCCCTGCGGACAAGCACCACGGCTTGGTCGATCTGACTGTCCACCGCATATTTCTGTCCGTTGACGGTGTGGGCGATCTGATTGATGTTGTTGCCGATGGCGGACAACTCCCGCAGCAGCGCGGCGTAGGTATCGGGTGGCTGTGGCCGCAGCTGCACACCCAGTATCAGACTTCGGAGAAATGGGTCGATGCCCAGTCCTGCGGCAGTGGCCTGTTTCCGCAGGTGGGCAAGCTCGGCATCCGTCAGCCACACGCTGACGTGCCGGTTTCGCGTTCTCGTCGCCGTCACCTCCCATAAAAAATGCGTCTCAAATTGAGACGCGAAGCGTAAACGCGGGGTCTTAGGGGCTGCCCCCTAACAAGCGGCATTTGTGCTACCAAATGCCATGCTTGCGTGGACAGCACCGAAACGGTGCTGTCCCCTCTATCGGGTCGGGACAGTCTTTGCGTGGCAGCGGGGCTTGATATGCAGGCCGTGCCGCTGGGCAAACTCCGCGATGGTCGGCCTGTCTGTGGAACTTGGCCAGCTGAAATCGTCTGCGGCCAGGTCGCGGTATCCACTTTCCGGCAGGTCAATACGCTGGCCGGTAAGCACTGTACCGTAATGTTCCACAGTGATATGGCAAGCCAGCAGGCACGGCTGTGACCAGTCCTCCTCGGAGGTCTGCATATCATAGGCATAAATACCGTTGGGCAGTTCGGAACGGCGGACACGCTCCACGGTAAAAAGGGCAGGCACACCGCATATCTCCACCGCTTCAAAGCGTGTCTTGTGAATATCCATGGCCATCATGTCGGTTCACCTCAATGCTCTGGCGTGTCGGGGCGCTCTCTCTTGGGTGCATCACGCTTTTTGAACGGTTCTACCCGTATGGTCACTGGCGTGTTGTCCTTGATCCCCAGCAGTATCTCTGCGTGGTGGAACTGCTTTTTATAGACCTCCATCTGCTGTGGGGTCAGTGAGGTAAAGTCATCCTCACCCAAACCGCAGACAAAGAACGGGCCGAACACGCCGCCGTAGCCGCCCGGCATGCTGCGGTTGAACTCGTTGGGCTTCAGCATTCCTTCATCGTCACAGACAACGGCCACTTTGTCCTCAAAGGGATAGATGGCCTGTATCAGACCACCCACCGCCGCCTGCATTTCGTGAAGGCCGTTGAGTTCCTTTTCATAGGGCGCTGCCCCAGGTTCTACCATCAGGACTTTCATGCGCTCCCTCCTATCGTGTCATATCATGGTTTCGCTCTTTCGGCTTAGGCTCTTTTTTCGGCGGCGCGTCGCCGTCCTCCAAAAAATCCAGCAGTTCCTGCGGTGACGGCTGGTGCGGCTGGACGGTGTACCCTGGCAGCAGCTGCCCATTCACAGAAAACAGGTGCGCGTGATTTTCCGGCAGAGGTGGTGACAGTTCTTGGAACAGATGGGCATAGGCGGCGATGCGCCCCTGCACATACCGTTCGGCGGCGGCCTTGTCCGTATACCGCTTGTTGTCCTGACTGGCTAGCGGCGACGGCGTACTGCTGTACGGGTCTTTCCTGCGCGGGACATTGTAGCTCACGCTCCATGACACATACCACGCCACCGGCACCTGCTTTTTCTGCTTATGATCGTAGGCAGTATCCTCGCGGATGCGGTAGGACATCTGATAGACCATATTGCTGATCCTGCGCCAGCCATAATCGGTATCCTCCCACCGGTTGCTGCTGTGCTGCACCTCCGGCGTTTTCACATACTCAATGGCCCTGTCCAGTATCATGGTCTGCGCCGCCTGCTCCTCCCAGCATTTTGGCGGCCTCCTGTAAGTCGCGGAACACGGTCTTTTCCGCCTCCACGCTCTTGTTCCGCAGGGCTTGCAGTCGGTCAAGGGACATCCACGTCAGCGCGGACAGGTCGGCATGACGTTGATCAAAAGAGGTGTGATGCTCCAGCGTCAGCTTGTGGCCATCCTCCAGCTTGTCGCCGTAGGAATAGGCGGTGTAGAATGAGTCCTCCCGCCGTTCCATATCCATCACCTCGCGTTACCCGGCGCTGCTTTTTTTGCCGCTTTTTCCTGCTCGGCTCTGGCCTTCTGCCTGTCCAATGCTTTCTGCCGCAGATCCAGCGCCTCGAACACCACACGCTTCACATCGCCTACCGTGGTATCCTTTTTGGGGAAGTAGGCGCGCAGTTCATCCTCGCTGAACGTGACCTTCAGCGGCGGCGACATCTCACGCTTGGTGGGTGCCACGGTCTGCTCGATCTTCGCCGTGGTCAGCTTACCTGCCTGACTGTCCTTTTTCAGCTCGGCGGCCTGCGTGCCGGAGGGGACTTTATCCTCCCGCTTGATGGCGTCCGCCAGCGCTTTCTGCTCCTGCGGCTTCAGATAGGAAATATCCGCGGCGGTGTTCACCGGCAGCTTCTTTTCCTCCACCATGTCCTGCAATTCCGGCTCCAGCTTCGTCAGGCGGGTCAGCCGCTGGATGGTGGCGCGACTCTCGCCGGTCTGCTGCGCCAGCTGCTCATCGGCACGCATGGGCTTATACCCCGCCTCCACCTGCGCTTTGGTAGGCCGCCCCGCCTTGCGCTTCATGGCCTCCAGCTTCATGGAGTAGGCTCGCGCCTTGACCATGGGCGAAATGTTCTCCCGCTTGAGGTTGGAGTCCACCATGTAGATGATGGCGCTGTCCCGATCCATGTCGCGGACAATGGCGGGAATCTGTGCCACGCCAGCCAGCACACAGCTGTGCTTACGGCGATGGCCCGCCACCATTTCGTAACGGCTGGGGTCTTTGCTGCTGCGGATGACCGTGACAGGCTCCAGCACGCCGAACTTCCTGACGCTCTCCACCAAGTCCAGCATATCCTTGTCATCCTGCACGGGGAAGGGATGCCCCTCAAAGTCGTCGATCTTGTCCACCGGCAGCATGACCACGGAACCCAGCGCACCCTCACCCACGATGTTCAGCTTGAAGTCCTTGGGAATACCCTCCGCGTCCGTCTCCTGCTCCTTTTCGGGCGGCTGCTCTTTTTTCTCCGCCACCTCCGCCTTGGGCGCAGGTTTATCCTCGACAGGTTTCTTATCCTCTGACTTTGCCGGTACATCCGCTTTCTTTTCTTCCTGCTTTGCAGGCGGCGTTTCTTCTGGCTTCTTGTCCTCAGACTTCTTTTCGGCAGGTGCTGCCACCGGTTTCTTTTCCTCTTCCTTGGTCGGTTTTGTGTCCGCTGCCGCAGCAGGGGCAGGCTTCTCTGCCTTTTTCTCCTCCGGTTTTACCGCAGCCTTGGCATCTTCTGCCTTTGCCGGTGCAGGCGGCTTTGCCGCAGCCTTGGTATCCTCGGCCTTGGCTGGTACGGGCGGCTTCGCCGCAGGCTTTTCCTCTGCGGGCTTTACCGGCGTCGCCGTGCCGTTCGGCTTCGGCGCAGCTTTGGTTTCCTCCGCTTTGGGCGGGATCACCGGCTTGACCGGCTCGGCGGGCTTCTGTGCCGCAAGGATGGGTTTGTCAGCAGTGGATGGTTTCACTGATTCTGCTACCTTTGCATCGGGCGGTGCTTTCGGAGCCTCTTTCGGGGGCGGACTGCGGAACGCGCCGATCAGCGGATTTTTCTTTTCTTCTGCCATATCCGTTTACCTCCAATTCGTCGTAATATGTCAAAACCCGTCTCAACTTGAGACGGGTTTTGCACAGGGCCAGGGCGGCTCTTGCCGCAAGTCTGCGCGGGAACGATGAGCGTGACCGGCACCTGCACGGTCACGTCCGCAGTCAGCAGGAAATACTCGGTGTGCATGGGATGCTCCTCCTTTTGTCGGTGATATGATAGTACCCGCCTCCACGGGAAGCGGGTACTATCCGGTGTCCATATCGTGCTGGACTTCGGCTTGATAGAAGTGGTTGATGGTAACAGGTGCGTTATACAGGATGGTCAGCAGATACGCCCGAACGTTGAAAACCTGCGCCGTAGAACGTCGCAGGCTTTCAATGACATATTCCAGATGGTCGTACTCCAGCTGTCGGAAACGCTCCTGCACCTGCTGCGTGGGCAGCAGCTCACCGCCGATGCGGAGCGTGGGGCGGGTGCTGCACAGCACGTCGGTGATGGCGGCGATCAGTTCATCCACGCTCTCACGGTCATAGCGGCGGCATAGCCGGTCATACTCGATGCGGGTGCGTACTTCTTCCGCCACCTTCTTCCTCTCCCACCAGCTTCCAGTGAGTGAAGGGGGAGGTGAATAAAGCTGGCTCATATCTGTTTGGTTTATATCTTTATAATTCCCGTCCTCTTTTGGGAAGTCTGCACTTCCGTTTTTGGGAACTCTTGACTTCCCGTTTTCGGAAGTCTGGACTTCCGTATTTGGGAAGTCAGGCGATACAGTGGGCGGCGCGGGTATCTCCCGCGTGGTATAGCGCTTGACATAGATGCGCGTCGGCTTACCCTGCCCCTGCTTGGTTCGCTCGATAAGACCGATGCCTTTGCCGGTATCCAGTTCCGCCAGCAGCCGCACAGCCTTACCATGGCCGCAGCTCATGCTCTCCTGTATTTCCTCCAGCGTGTAGTAGATGTAGACGCGCCCCGCATCGTCATACCAGCCGTTCCGCGCCGACAGGTTCATCCTGTCCAGCATCAGGCCGTACAGCAGCTTGGCATCCATGGACAGGCCGGAGAACCGTTCTCCCACGATGAGCAGCCGCGGGATGCGGTAAAAGGAGCAGCTTTCGCTCTCCTCACCGTAGTAGTAATCAAACACACAGGACACAAAAGCACCTCCTCATGCCATAATAAAAAGCACTCCCCCTCTGTCCTTACAGATAGGAAGTGCTTTCTTCATCATATTCATTTCATCTGCGGTTTCCAGAATGGTCAGCAGATTATTCGTCCCGCAAATCAAACTGAGTTCTCAGTATTTCTCTGACCTGCATCACGAATGGCTCCATATCATCGAAGATCACATCCGCGATCAGCGACCAGTTGATACCGTCATAATCGTGTACCAACCGGTGGCGCAGTCCGGAAACAACGCTCCACGGAATATGTGGATACTCCCTTTTGAACTCTGGCGAAAGCTGATAGACCTGTTCACCAATATTGTAGATCGGCGTAGTCACCGCCCACTGGGAAAACTGCTCAGTCAGCAGCAGTTCCCGCGTAATGCCGCGCTGCACAATTTCGCCGCTCAGAGCCTCCCACAGGGACACGATCTTCTTCAGCCGTTCTATATCCGATTTTTTCATGCGATGCGGATCCCCTCCCTCATCACAGATTCATAGAAGGGAGTTCCCGTATTGACCTCCCGTATCTCAAACACATCGGCATCTCGTCCGGTCATCTCACGTAAGTCCTCTGCCAGCGCAAAGATATTGTGAGGCACAAAGTTTTTCCCACCTATAATAACGATGTCGATGTCCGACTCAGGCGTGGCCTCGCCACGCGCATACGAACCAAACAGCAGCGCATACTCCGCATGGTAGCGTTTCAGCAGTTCTTTTACAACGCTTTTAATCTCGTCAAGCGCCAGCGTACCCATAGCGACACCTCCTTACCCTTTGTTACTATTATTATATCTGCCACTGCCAAAAAACGCAACCGTCAATTACGCCGGCTATTTCTGCCTCCGCAATTCATGTATCCCTCCCACCATTCTATGTTGTTTTTCTGTTTTCGCGATGTAAATGAGTGGTTCCGACCTGATTTTCTATTTTGTGTTGTATTTCGTTTGTTTTCGATGTTCCGGTTTTTTCACCGCCAAAATTATCAAATCTTTGAGGTGAATACACACCGCAAGAGGTCGGCGTGAACCTGAAGAACGGCTACAACGGTCACCTGACCAGCCGCGAGGCCGGCTCCGTGGGCGGCCAGATGGTCAAGAAGATGTGTTCCGTACGAACTGCGAGTTTCAAACGGGCTGACCGAACAGCACTGGGGCATGAAGTTGAGGTAAGATACATAGCAGGCATCACAATATAGAGAAACGCATGAGCCACAATTGGGTTCGTGCGTTTCTCTATGCACATGCAGAAGGATGAGCATACAGATAAGCACTTTGACTGACGGCAATACAAAATATCACCTTGCTGTTATATATACAATCAAAAAATCAGCATTTTACTATTTTATAAATACGTGCTATAAAATAATTACAAGATGTGCTATAGAAGTTTAATTTTCGGCATCGTCTGCAAGCTCTCGCGTATAGCTGACAGCATATCATCTCTGGCGCTGCTTTCTTTGTGGTGCATATACAAGGCATAGCAAATACGATCCGGCGGTGCATCAGCCAACAGATGAACATCTGCGCCGGTGTTTCTTTGAATATGCTCTGCACTGGATTCCGGAATAACGATCCAAAAATCCTGCAAAGCTCCGAAATACTCCACCATGCTTCCGATTTTGATCCGCAGATATGAAGCGGATAAGGTTTTCCCAAACCAATATTCAAACCACGCTTGAAAATCCGGGCTCCATCCCGTTGATATTGACAATGATCGGTCTAATTGTGATGGATGAATGGCCCCCTCCGGATACAGACCCTTGCTGCACAACAGAACGACCCGTTCGCTGAATAGAGGCACACTGACAACGGACGGTTCTACAATATGAGAATTTACAAGTGCCAAGTCCGCCTGCCCTTGGACAAGCTGCCGATATGCCTCCATAGAGTGCACAGCATCCAATTCCACATCGACATCCGGTCGGGCCCTGCGAAAACGGATATATGCGTCCGGCAGAAAAGAGGAGTATAGGGCGGGTGTTGCGGAGATACGCAGCATGGATCTTACCTTGGTTGTCTCCTGGCTTTTTGCCTGCCTGTAAAGACGATCCATATCGACGGCAATAGCGCGAAATCGCTGCCCTTCTTCCGTCAAAACCGCTTGGCGCTGCCCTTTCCCACGGTTAAATAACGTATAGCCCAATTCCGATTCCAGCGATTTGATCAGCCGACTCAGGGCGGGCTGTGTGATAAACAAATGCTCCGCGGCCTGAGTGATATTTCCGTACCGGCAAAGTGTGAGAAACGCCTCCAATTGTGTATTCGTCATGGAATCAACCTCCCGTTTTGCTTGAACCAGTATAACCTATTTTGAAAATATAATCAAGAAATACAAAATGTTTTGTATATATAGCAAAAATGTAATAAAGGAGAGATGTAGTCGTGCGTATTTTCGACTGCACATTGCGCGATGGCGCCAATGTGGTGGGCAATGGTTTTTCGTCAGAGCTGACGGAAAGCATGATCCGCGGGCTTCTGGACTGCGGCATTAAGGACATTGAAATGGGCAACGCCAAGGGAATTGGCAGCTATGATCGCGGCGCGGAAGCTCCGCTGGATGACGAGAGCTATGCCAAGCTGGCATCCCGCTATGCGGATAAGGGGCGTCTGGGCATGTTCATGCTGGCCGCCTTTGCCGATACGGACAAGATCAAAATGGTCAAGGACAACGGCCTTGATTTTATTCGGGTAGGCATTGCGGCCGGTGACGGCGCTAAAGCGGCAGAGGCCGTGAAAATGGTCAAAGCAGCCGGCCTGACTTGCCGGTACTCCATGATGAAGGCCTATATTTGCTCCCCCGAGCAGCTGGCGGAGGAAGCAAAAATGCTGGCAGAGGCCGGCGTCGACATCATTACCATCATGGACTCCGCCGGAACCATGTACCCTCACGAAACAACCGCCTATGTCAAAGCATTGAAAGAAAAGGCGGGCATTCCCGTGGGGTTCCACGGCCACAGCAATCTGGGTCTTTCGCAGGCCAATGCGCTGGCAGCGGCGGAAGCCGGTGCGGACGAAGTGGATGGCGGCCTGCTGGGTATGGCTCGCAGCGCAGGCAACTGTGCTACGGAGCTGGCCGTGGCAACACTTTCCCATCAGGGGCTGTTGGATGGCGTAGACCTGTACAAACTGCTGCGGTATGAGGACGAGGAACTGATCCCCGCCATGAAAGCCTACGGCTATCATGTGGCTGTCTGCCCGGAGGATCTGATCCTGGGCTTGTCCGGCTGCCACTCTTCTTTCCTGAAGATGTTCCACCAGGTGGCGCAGGAGGAGCAGGTGGATGTGTACCAGCTGATCGTCCGCGTGTCCGCAATAGACCGCAAGGCTCCCACCGAGGAGCTGCTGCGCCGGACGGCCGCAGCCATTAAGGAAGGACGGTAACATGAAGGTATATCTCAGTGAATATATCCATCCCTCTGCTGTAGAGCATTTGAAATCGCATGCGGAAATTGTGGACAACTTTGATCATCCGGGGGAACTGGACGGCATGGTGGTCCGCGGCGTAAAGGTGACCCGCGAAATGATTGAAAGAGCCACGAACCTGAAGGTCGTGGGACGCCATGGCGTAGGCTTCGAAGGCGTTGACATTGATGCCGCCAAAGCGCACGGTGTACATGTAGTCAATGCACCGCTGGCAAATGCCACCTCCGTGGCGGAGCTGATCGTAGCACGCTTTCTGGAAATGAGTCGAGACCTCTATCGCGCCAATGTAGGGATGCGTCAGGGAGCGTTTACCCGCATCGCTCCACCGGAAATGCAGGGCACAGAGGTCACCGGCAAGACGCTGGGGCTTATCGGCATGGGCAATATCCCCCAGATGGTGGCGCACATGATGACCGCCGCCTTTGGCGTGAAGGTGGTGGGGTACGACCCCTTTGTTCCTGAGGAGGAGGCCACCCGCCGCGGCATCGAGAAGGTGGATACGCTGGAGGCTCTGCTGGAGCAGTCCGATCTGGTGACCATCAGTGTGCATCTGAATCCCCAGACAGAGAATATGATCCACGGAGATTTGTTTGATCACTTCAAGCCCTCCGCCATCTTCGTGAACACATCCCGCGGGAAGGTCGTCAACGAGAACGATCTATACGAGGCACTGAAGGCCGGGAAGCTGCGCGGCGCGGCCTTTGACGTGTTCGCCACCGATCCCGCCCCCCTGCCCAAGGACAGCCCGCTGCTGACGCTGGACAACTTCTCCGCCACGCCCCATATCGGAGGCAACACACAGGAGGCGCTTTACCGAACCGGCATGGCTGTGGTGCAGAATGTGCTGGATGTGCTGGACGGCAAGCCCGTTTCGAGTATGATCGTATAAAACACACAAAAGGAGAGAAAGACCATGTTTGCTACTGTTTTCAATGATTTGATCGTCCTGTTCTGTTTTCTTATTGTCGGCTTTATTCTGCGCGAGCTGATCAAGCCGCTGCAAAAGCTGTTTATTCCCGCCTCCGTGCTGGGCGGTCTGGTGGCGCTGATCGTCGGCCCGCAGGTGCTTGGGCTGATCGAACTGCCAGAGACACTGTCCGGCATGCCCGGTCCCATGATCGTGCTGGTGCTGACCGCCATGTTCATGGGTATGAAGGTCTCAAAAGCGAGCCTGAAGAACTATGCCGGTGCTACGGACATCAGCTGTATGCTGTATTTTGCGCAGGCTGCCGTGGGTCTGCTGCTGGGTTGCGGCCTGTCTGCCGTCTGGGATACCCTGCCGGAGCACTGGGGCATCATCGGCGTGTTCTCCTTCTTCGGCGGCCATGGCACCGCCGCCAGTGCCGGCGCGATCTTTAGCGAATACGGTATTGAAGGTTCCCTTGATCTGGGTATCATCTTCTCTACGCTGGGACTTGTTCTGGCCATGGTGGTCGGTGTTGTCATTCTGAATATCGGTGCCAAAAAGGGCTACGTCTCCACGGTGACGAAGGACACCGATCCCAGCATGTACGGCGGCCTTATTCCCGAAGGCAAGCGCACAGCCATCGGCATGGAGCGCGTATCCGGCAGCGGCATCAACTCCTTTGCGCTGCAGCTGGGCATCCTGTTTGTATGCATTTGGGTGGGCGACAAGCTCTTTGCGCTGTTGGGCAGCGTTGTTCCCTTTGTCAACAAGTTCCCCTCCTTCCTGCACGGTATGGTGGGCGCCATTATTGTCTGGCTGCTGCTGCAGGCAGTTCATCTGGACGGCTATGTGGACAAAAAAACCGTGGGAACCATCTCCAATGTGGCACTGGACATCTGCGTCACCGCTGCGGTGGCTACGCTGAATCTGAAAATGGTCTCCACCTATCTGCTGCCTATCGTGATCTACACGGTGGTGCTGGTAGCTCTGACCATCTTCGTCTGCTTCTTCTTTGGCAAGCGCTGGGTAGGCAAAGACTGGTTTGAGACTGTCCTGATCATCTTCGGGCAGGGTCTGGGTTCCTCCACCACCGGCATGGCACTGGGCCGCTGCGCCGACCCTGACGGCAAGACCTGCGCCTATGATTCCTTCGGCGTTTCGGCCAGCGTTATGGGCCCCGTGGCATCCTTTATGGTCGCCTTGTTCCCCATGCTCTGTATGCAAAGCGACTGGATCGTTATTGGTATTTCTCTCGCCGTGGTGGTGGCCTGCCTGCTTATCGGCGAGCTGGCGCTCAGGAAGAAATAAGCCGGGAAAGCATATTTGCCCGCGCTAAAATCCACGAGGTCATTCGCGTTCCAAATTCCTGCTTGACTATTATTGTAAAAATCCCTGAGGCCCTATGGGCTTCAGGGATTTTTCTGTAGGGAGCACTTTCAGCGATTACGCATCTCTTGCGCCGTTCCCGTTCACAATCAACGCTGCTTCTGCCGCAGCAGAATGGTGGTACACACCCTATCCGTGATAATTCCGCGATCCCGCTGCGGATAGTATTGCAGCAGCGGCTCCAGCCCTGCAAATATTTCCTCTTTTGACAGCTTGGGCAAGCGCAATTGCGCTCCATAAAGCGATTGGGCTGCTCCTGCCTGCCGGTTAAATGTCGTGCCGAAGGGACGGGCGCGCTGTGCCGCGATCAGGGCCTTCGGTTCAATATCTACTGGGGCTGTCCGCATATTTGAAAGCAAGCCCGCGCCGTTATCAAAGATCGGGCAGTAATCGTATTTCCCGTTATACTCCAAAACCGCAATATTGTTCAAATGGCGGTCATTGTTCAGAAACAGCGCATCCACCTCAAACAACAGCGTCAGATACTGCGGGAACAAATCCAGTCCGGTCAGCTCCGCCGTAGCCTCGGCTAAATAGGCAATGCGTTTCTTGTCGCTGGATTGCCTTGCCAAAAGATTTCGAAGGGATACCTCGCTCTCACGCTTGTAGAGATGGCTCAGTGTGATGATGGATTGTCCCGGCAGCAGGAAATTTTCACTGCTGCATCCCGTCCGTTCGACACCATGTGCAGTGATTCGTTCCATCTGATAGCGGGTAAAGCGAAACGGGTAGTCCTGCTCGCAGTTGCTGCGTTCCAGCAGCTGAGAGATCAGCGTCTCCGCCAAAGCCTCATACCCAAACTGATCCAGCTTGTACCAGCGATTACCCTCCACCCACTTCTCCTGATTACCCTTTGAAGATGTTTCGGCGATCCTCTCGTTTGTCACAAAATGTATGCTCATTCTGTCACCTCGATCCACTGTTGGTCTTCCGCCATGCGGCCTTGTGTGCGTTTGACGATCTCCCACAGATCGTACTCATCCAATCCCAGGGCGTCCAGATATTCTCGAATGCCCTCCCGCTGCCGGGGGACGCACCGTTCTTCCAGAAAGGCCATCAAATCTTCCCATGTAGGCAATCGGTTTTTCCCGAAAGCGGTTTTCACCAGCTGCCTTGTATGGTTCTCCACGCAAAGCGTATGATCCGTAAAATCCACCGCGATGGTAGTACACAGTGTCTTACTATTCCAGAATTTCAGCTTTTTCACGCGGTGGGACTGCGCTTTTTTTTCGTTGATAAACTCCTCTATGGTGACGACTTTTGTGATTACGATTCTGTTTTGGTCAAAGGCCAACTCCACCTCCCGCTCCTCATCGGTAACGCCCATGGCTCGAAGCCAGCGGGACGGGAGCGTGACCTTATGTGTTTTTGCGCCAGCACCTGCCGTTCCCCCAGCCGCACTGCTGTTGATCCGCGCCAATCGTCTTTCCATGTTATCACCTCTTTGTGCTTTGAAATATATCATATTCGGTACGAATAGTCAATATGCGCGTCTTGTAGAATCTTATCCGCGCAGGGGGGCAAAAAGTCAAACTCACGATAGCTGCAGCCTCTTTACTTTTCGATAAAACGTACTCTTGCTCATTCCCATCTGCCGCATGGCCTCGGCAGCGGTGATTTCCCCACGCCGCCACTTAACCATGACTTTCTCAAGTTCCGGCGGTTGAATGGGCTTACGCCCTTTGTAAATGCCGTTATCCTTGGCAATGGCAATGCCCTCCCGCTGGCGCTGGAGGATATACTCCCGTTCCAGTTCTGCCACCGCGCCGAACACTGTCAGCATGAACTTGCCGGTAGGCGTGGTGGTGTCGATAGCCTCCTTCTTGCTGACAAATTCCACGCCTTTGACGGATAGTTGTTCTACTAACTCCAATAGGTCTCGGGTGTTGCGGGCAAAGCGGCTGATGGACTCCACAATGACCGTGTCACCCCGCAGGACGTATTCCATCATCTTCTGCAATTCTGGGCGGTTGGTATTCTTGCCGCTTATGCGGTCGATGTAGACCTCGTCCACCCCCAACTGCTCCATCAGCAGCTCTTGCCGTGCCGTATTCTGATCGGCGGTGGATATGCGGATATAACCGATTTTCAATCGCGATACTTCCTTCCCTTGTAAATTCACATTTATTTTGTTATACTATGTATGTAAAACAGTGTTTTGATGGGAGGTGCCCTCGGTGAAAACACATACTCTGAATGAGATCAAGGTTATTGTGTCACGTCTTGCCAGGCAATATGGCGCGGAGCGCATCTACCTGTTCGGCTCCTATGCCCGCGGAGATATGACAAGCGGGAGTGATATTGATTTGCGGATTGACAAAGGCAGCATCCGCGGTTTTCAGTTGGCAGGGCTTCTGCTCGACCTGGAGGACTCTCTTGGCGTGCCGGTAGATCTTGTCCCCACCACCAGCCTTGATTCACATTTTCTTGACTCCATACGGAAAGATGAGGTGCTGCTGTATGAAGCCTCTTGACCGCAACATCGGTGCTCTGGAGCATATCGTTGTCTACTGCCAGCAAATCGAGCAGACTGTTGAACGCTTCGGCAACAGCGCTGAGACATTTCAGAACGATCCCATTTACCGCAATGCCGCCGCACTTTGTATTTTGCAGATCGGTGAGTTGGTGGGTAAGCTGACAGACGAATTCCGTGAACAGCACCCTGCCGTGCCTTGGCGTCAGATCAAAGCTATGCGGAATATTGTCGCGCATAGCTACGGCACTGTCGATCCCGAGATCACATGGGAAATTATCACGGATGAAATTCCTCAACTAAAGGCATATTGCGAACAAATCATTGCCGCCGAACAATAACGTAGTCCCAATAGAGTCCTTCCCGCAGATGGCACGTGCCAGAATGCGGGAAGTGGCCCTATTGGGACTCTATTTCTGTGTGCCGTTAGGGTACACCCTATTGGCACACCAATAGGGGTCATCGTCCTGCGGAATGCAGAGCTTGAGCAATGCCGCCAATACGATACCGCAAAGTTCTAATGCGATTTTCCAGTTCCACTTCACGAGGCATCCTCCTTTCGCGCCCAAATTGTTACCCGACCTTTATACCTCCCCGCAGCACATGATCTCCTCTATCTCCTCCGGGCAAAGACCATAACTAAGGAACACGTCTATGTCGTGGGGTGTGTAGCCGTAGGCCGATGCCACGGATTTCAGATCATTGATATACTCGTCCTGTCCGGCGTATACGTCCCAATACGGCCAGCTGAAGCGCGCCGTGCCGTCCCAGAGGTTGCGGGTATCAAAGCGCTCAACGGTGTACTGCCCCTGCCGGTCTATCCGCAATATATCTCCCTCCCGAAGCATCACCTCAAAGGGCTGCTCCATGCGTGGCACGCCCTTCTTCAGTCCCTTCTTGAGTATCTGCTCCGTGCTGGCGTAGACATACAAACCCATGCGCGGGAAGTGGTACAGTGTCAGCGGATTGTTATCCTTGATGATGTGGAGATTGTCCCTGCTGTCCAAAACAGACAGCGTCAGCGTACCTCTGAGGGGCTCTACGGCGCTGCGGATGCTCCGAAAGCTCAGCTCGCCCTGCTGTGCCAGTAACTGTACGGCCACATAGCTGTCTGTCTCGATTCGGGTATGGGGCAGCTTTTTGTCCTTTCGCAGGGTCAGGTCGTTATACAGCACACCGTTGTGCGCCAGCGCAAAAGGGATACCCGCTGTGCCCTCAAAGGGGTGATTGTTGTAGTTGCGCTTCTCGTCTCCCTGGGTGGTCATGCGCGTATGCCCCATAATGCAGACAGCATCATCAGGCAGCCTGAACCGCATCAGGTGCGCGGGATAGGGGCGCTTGTAGACAGTCAGGTGACCGTTGTGGTTATAGGCAATGCCGGCGGCATCCGTCCCTCTGTCCTCACTGGCAACGGCCAACGCGGAGACAAGACGCTTCTTCTGTGCGGCGGTCAGGCTGTGGCTGTAGTCGTAAATTCCAAACAGGCAGCACATCAGACTTCCCCCTCCACTTCCACAGGCTCATTGACATAGAGATTGCGCTCCTTCAGGTACTGCACCAGCTCCGGCTCCTTGATGGCGCTGACGAAGCTGCTCCAGGACAGATCGTGCAGCTGGCAGTCCAGTGACATGGGATGTGTGACAATCTCGAAGCCGTCGTCCAGTGAGCCATCGTGCTTGCAGTAGGCCAGCGTCCTTGACTGGTTGGCGATGTCCATCAGAGCCTCCGCACTGCTGTCGCATTCACCGCCGTCGTCGATCTCCAACTCCACACCGAAATAGCGCGGGCCGTCGCCGTAGAAGATGGGGTAGGGTTTGAAGTAGTAGTCGTGAATGGGGCTGTTCTCGATGGTAGAGCAGCAATCGGCACAGTAGGGATCGTCGTTGTCCAGCGGATACCAGCAGTGGTCGGTGTCGATGATGCGCCCGCAGCGGACGCAGCGGGTGTAGTCCCGGTTGTAGCATTCGGGGCAGATGGGGAAGTCATCGTTCTCACTGCGGTTGCGGGTGCGTAGGAAACGGCTGCCACAGTCTGTGCAGACAAGGGTCAGGTCGTCCAAACAGTCGGGGCAGTAGAGCCTGCCGTTGAACTCGGTAAGCTCTCCTTCGGCAGTACCGCAGTGGGCACAGGTACGGAGTTCGGTCATAGCAAAATTCCTCCAAAATGTAAAATTAGGCCTCTAGGAATTACCCAGAGGCCTTCACTTATATATTACATATTTGGAGTTCCCTGTCAAAACGGAAACGTAGGGTTCTTCTCCCAGTATCACTCATCAAAAAGTAAGAACTTATACGGCTGCACATCCAGCACTTCCGCAATGCCAAACAGCGTATCCAGCGAGATCGCTTTGTTGATATTGGGCGCTTCTACATGTCCGATAAAGGCCGGACTTCGCCCAAGCTCCTCGGCAAGCTGTTCTTGCGTCAGCCCCCGCAGTTTACGATAATAGGCAATTTTCAATCCCAACTGTAAATATTTGTCAGCGTACTGCTCTTTCATTAGCATCAACTCCCGATAATATGGTATCGGAAATGCAAAGCAATTGACATGAGCTTTCAATTATAGTATTATATTTATCAGATATAATTATGTGTTTTTCTGTGCATATTTTTCTCTGCTTCAAAAGGGAGCTTGACTCGTCAAAGTCTGAATATCAATTGTCAATAGAACTTCTGTATCAGAAATACTCCATGCACGTCAAGGGGAGGAAAGCACAAATGGATTCATGCGACAAAATAGTCATTTTCGGTCAAACGGTACAAGTCCCACCAAATCGTGTCGCTTACAACGCCATCCGCATGGACTTCATAAGGATGGCCAACGAAGCGGCGGCGCAGTATGAAAAGCTATATAAGCAGGATGGCTCTATTCAGAAGGTCATTAACGGTTTGGGTGAGCAAATGCACGATTGCCTTGCTCCGACATTGGATCACTGCATCACCACATTGATTCAGCACGGCGTGATCGACATAGATGTGCAGACCTTTGCGGAGCGCTATCAGTCCTTTGCAGAACCATGCGCCGAAGCATTCAACGATGTATACGACCGTTATGCCGAAGTAGTCATGGACGAAGAGGAATTGAATGAATACCGCAAGGCGAGAAGGGAAGGCCGCGCCAGATGGCAGGGCGGTGGCTTTGGCCTGGCCGGTGCGCTCTCCGGTGCTGTAACCGCCGGTGCGCTGAACTTGGTAATGGGGGCTGGCCACATGGTATTCAACGCCATTAGCAGAACTTTCTCATCCATTGCTACCAGCTTCAAATTATCCAAGATTTACGATGATCCCAACACCTGCAAGACACTGTTAAAGGGTCTTCGGCTCTCTGTGTTTAACCTGCACTTTGCGCTGGTCTGCTGCCTGGATGAACTGGACATTGATCATGTCCCGGCCAGCGGACTTGTCACCCCGGAGGAGCATCGTCAGGGCGAAGCGATCCTCTCCAATGTGGACAAGCTGCCTACAGAAGACGACAAACAGGCTGCACTGCTCCGCGTGTTTGACCTTGATCCCTATCAGGCACGTTGGTACAGCTATGTTTTACAGCACTACGGAGATCAGGACGGACAGCTTTCCAACACAGCGCACTACTTCGGTGTTCTCACAGTCGATGAGGAAAAGCGATCCTTGCTGGCAAAATTCGCAGAGTCGTTCACCATTGACACCGAACAGCAAGCCTTGGCTGCCCAGGAGAAGATCGACGCCTATCGCAAAAAGCTGGCATATTTTGAGCCGCTGCTGGAAACGCAGACAGTATTACAAGCTGTAAAGAGATTTGATGAAGAATACCGAACCGTTGATGGCATTGTTTGCAGCACCCGTGAGGCGGCTGATCAAGCCAGAAAAGAGTCTGCCGATGTCCGCCGAATTCTGCGTACTGCCGATGGCGGTAATCTGTTGGCATTGAAGCAAGCGGAGGCCGCGTTAGCAGAGTATCACTCTCCGATAGCAGTTAATGCGCAAAACGAAATTTGTAAGCGCCGACAGGCAGCCGAGCTTGCAGCGCGCACTGTCGAACCTCGGTTAGAAGGAGTTGAACCTATCATCTGTGATAATGCAGACGAAGCTGAATCTCTGCGGGGATATGACAACATCCTTTATGCCCGGTTAAAGCAATGCGGAGATGACATTGAGGCAGAAACGGCTCTTGTTACTCTCAAGAACGATATAAAAAGAATCAGTTATCCCTCACAGATACAGGACATCTACTTAGCCGAGATCAATCAGCTATTGGCGGGCATCGACCGCGTAAAGCGAACTGTATTCGGCACTGAATACCCCACGCAGGAACGCGCAGCGGCGGCTAAGGCTGCCTATGACACGCTGCGGGAGCAGGTTGCCGCACCGGAAGCAAAAAATGCTGCCGAGGATCTTCGCAATGCCATAGCACAAAGCGACCTTCCGGATGCTCAGCAGGAAGAGCTACGGGACACATTGTTTGAGAACGAAAACGAAAAAGAGTTAAAAGCGGCAAAAAAGCTATCTGTCATAAGCGGGGTCATCGTTCTCATTATTGTTGCCTGTACCATTGCCTTCGGCCTGAAATTCACCCCCGCTCTGGCCTCTAAAACCGTGCCGTTCTTAGGTCAGAATTTAGTAATGACCACACAGGAAGTTTCCAATGATCTCGGCTATGTGGATGGACTCCGGAACGGCGTTCTGATCTTTGGGCATGCGATCGTGGAAATCTTTGTCGGCGCATTTTACGAATACATAGGCGGGTTTGACTATGGAATCGTTGGCGACATTATTTGGGCTTTTCTTGGGCTTTTCTGGGTCTTGCTCAAGTACATGCTTTTTGCCATAGCACAATATTGCGTGACTCTGGTGCTGGCTTTTTTCCAGAAGGCTACGTTGGGTTATTATGTGGGCTACCTCATCTCAGCACCGATTCCCTTTGCAGTTTCAAGGTTCAACTTCGATGAAGATGAACGCAAGGAGAATGTTGCGCGGATCAAAGAGCTGCGCCCCGGCAAAATCGCAAAATGGGTTTTGCTCTCACTTCTGGCAATAGGCATAAGCATTGCATTCATTTGGATGGAAAGCAATGGGTATGCCATAAAATGGTAAATTTTGAATTGGAGAAAGAGAAATGAAAAAGATTGATAAAAAGTCAAAACCAGAACAGCTCTTTGTTTTAATGCTTCTGACCGTTGCCTGTCTTGGAATTCTTGTACTCACAGGTTGTGGCGGAAACCAGTCTTGTGAAACTGTTCAATGCGGGAGCATAAAGGACGAGTCCTATCAGATCAGTGGCTTATCCGTTCCCGGCTGCGGTGGATGCTTGGGTTCCGGCAAAGGGTGCGATAGTTGTCTGTGGGCGCAATCCTGCAAAGAAGTTTCCTTCAAATATATCGAAGCCGGAGAAACAAAAATGAACGGCAGCGGTTGTGATATACAGTACTATGGTTCTGGTTGCCTTGGCTGTGGCTATGACCAAAAGAGCTGTTATTCAGGCTGCATCACGGTCACAGATGATGACGACAATAGTTCAACCTCTGTATTTTACGGGAATACCGATGATGGTAGTCATATTCTGACGATTGGCGGAGACAATAACGGCTGCGTTAAATCAGGCAACTGGCCTCTTGATTCCCTGCGTGATGCAGAAGTGTTCTCAGGTATAAACTGATGTGCCCGTATATTCAGATCACACTCCCGTCCTATGGCGTATTGGCGTTTATTGGCGCATTTGCAACCCTATTATTTCTATACTCCCGTCTGGACCGCTTCAATATCGCGTTTACCCAGTTTTTGAAACTGGTTGCTCTGTGTGCTGTCGGCTGCGTTTTGGGGAGCAAGCTCATGTACGCATTAACCCAAGTCCCTTGGCTTATAGAAAATTTCTCCGCCAAGAACCTGTTGATGCTGATTCCAAATAGTGGCTATGTGTTTTATGGCGGATTGTTTGGTGTGATTTTGGCCATCTATCTGTATGCAAAAAAAGACCCCGATTTACGAGGCCGGATCTACCGCATGGTCGTCCCTGCATTCCCGCTGTTTCATGGGTTTGGACGTATCGGCTGTTTTATGGCCGGGTGCTGCTATGGTGTCAAACTTGCCACCCCCGCAGAGCTATTCGGTATCTTTACGCTAGACAGGCTTCCGGTACAACTGATAGAGGCGGGTTTTGAGTTCTTGCTTTTTGCTGTTCTTCTTTTCTGCGAGAAAAAGCAAGCAAAAACTGACACCTTGCAGATATATCTCGTAACCTATGCTATCTTCCGCTTTTGTATCGAGTTCTTTCGCGGAGATGCTATTCGCGGCTTCTTTCTTGGTTTTTCAACCGCCCAGTGGGTATCTTTGGCAATCATTATCTGCTACGTATATCGACATTTTAAAACGTGCCGCACCGGGAGAAAAACCGAGGCCATCCAAAGCGAATTGCACCCATCTGATACGGAAAAAGGGGAATACTAAATACAGGGGGAAAGAGGCCGTGTTTACGGCCTCTTTTTCGCCGATCATCACCCCATCTCACTTCGCAGGAACGCTTCCAGATACACTTTGCTAATTCGCCATTCTCTCCCGATCTTCAGCGCCGGGATCAACTGCTGTGCGATCATTTTTCGTACCTGCTGCTTGGTGGTTTTCAGCAGTGCGGCGGTTTCGGACACGGTCAGCAATTCGGTCACGCCCACGGATCGTCATCCTTTCCATTAGAGCCATGTTTGCCCTCCTTGTATAAAAAATTATGCAGACGGCGCAGGTCATAGCGGCTCAATCCCCAGTCTCCGATCTCATTACGCTGTGGGTTAATGTCATATCTCTTGCAACTCTGCTTCAGAGTTTCCTTGTCCATTTTCAGCAAGTTACAAACGCTTTTCAGGGTGTAGAACTCTTCCAAATCGTTATAGCAAATATAAGGTATCATAGTGAATTACCTCCTTCTGACGTGAGATAGATTTTACGCTTGTTGGAATCTTTCTCCGTGCGCAGCTCACGCCCGCTTATACTATTGTTGGCTAATTCGTTTTATAATTCGTCAAATATAATCCTACTTGTACCAAATTTGTACGTTTCTGCGAGCGATTCTCTCCAGCAAAACGGAAACACCCGGCATGGACTCGGCGCAAAAATTTTTTCTCAGCGGTACTGGACTGACGCCGAGCCTCGCAAACTGCGCCAAAACTACCTCCGCATCATAGCCTTCCTTTCCTATCTTCTTGACTCCCTTCTTCAACGTTTTTACTCGCACCATTACCTCAGCCAATCGCGCCATGCCATCCCCCACCGCTGTATCTGCTTCTGCATGGATCAGGCTTCTGAGTCGGTCAGGCTGCATGAACTTCTTATCCGGATACGCCCGTCCGAAGCAGCGCGTGATGATTCTTTCGCTCTGCCCAACATAATGACACAGCTGGCTCGTCACGCTGCTTGTACCCAGCTCTTTCTCCACCTTTGAGATTCGCTCTCTCTGTTCGTGTACCTCAAATCTTAGGACGCCTTTTGGCAGTTTTTCCTCATCCAACAGCAATCCGTTTTCCATAATTTGGTATGTCTTGTCATAAATCACCAGCTCGCGTGTTTTGTGTTTTAAAGTGACGTGGTGCTTGTTGTATTTGTTGGCAGCCCTCCTGTCCTCGCTCTTAAATTCGGCTCGCTCATACTTCGGCGGTGTCGGCAGCTTTCGTGTGACACGCAGCAATTCTTTGAACAGCGCCGTAGAGTCACATCGGATGTTCACGCACAGGTCTACCCGGGAAAGCTGATAGGCATCCAGCACACATGGCAATCCTGAGCCTTTCAGTACCACAAAGAGCATCTTAGAAACATCTTGTACACTCTCCTCAGTCGGTGGAAGGATGCCCAGGTACGAAGAGTTCGGGTTGATCAGCTTTCGCGGATTCACCGCGACCCGTAGATAACACGTTGAGATATGACCGTGCACATCCTTTTCCAGACTAATTCTCAGCCCACTTCGCTGAAACCAGCGGCATCGATGACGCTCACCCTCTCCCTGCCAAGCCCTGTCTCGATATATCTCTCCCTTAGGGCGTTGGCAATACAGTCGGTCTCGCATTCGTTTGTAGTCTTGATTTGTCAACTTTTTACTTATTTCAAAGGTATGTATTGAGAATTTATCAGGCTCCAACTTAAACATCCCGGATTTCTTTTTCATTGCTTATACCTCCAAAACTGTATTACTTTTTTACCGTTAACCCATCTTAAAGCGCGTTTTATCGCGTTTTAGTGTTATTATTTTCTTTTTAACAATAGGCTCCAGCGCAAAAAAGGCGGTGCTTATTGAGTCCTCTGTCTCTCAGCACCGCCGGTCTTTTGCTTGCTTTGCGCTATCTTCGATTTTTAGCCGCATCTGCCTGAATTCGGCCTCGGTTATCGTCCCTTGATCCAGCAGCAGCTGATTGAACCACATCAGCATTCCCCACCGGTAGGCATTGTCTCGCGTCTGTGTCCGGTCTGTCATTGTCCGGCCTCCTCATTTGTATGTACTCCACATCACCTCGCAACTCGATGTGTATATTTTTGTTTTCCCATTCTTCAAAAAAGAAATGACCCCCACGGCAATCTTTTCCGTAGGGATCATCTTTTATTCACTTTTGTGGCGCTATTAACATGGTCAGCTCCAGCAGTATATTCTGTGCGGCCTTTGGCAGCCATGACAGCTTGTCAACTGATAGCACCAGTGTTGCGCAGAGTTTGCTTTTCCCATCGACTGGCAGGCGAACATTTCTGCTCTTACCTACCAAATAGTCCGGCTGTTGTTCCCTCACCGTCTTGATGACCGTGAGCCAGTCACATTCAATTGGCATAAGCGTCGCCGCAACCTCAGTCAGCACGTCCTTACGTATTTGCAGTGTCGGCACACGATAACGATGCCCGTTCTTTCCCGTTACTTGAAATCCCCGAACATAGCCCCAAATGTCAGTGCCATCCGCTTTTTTCATCGGGAATTCTCCTTTGACCGGAACGGCCATAAAGTGCTTATACTTTCCTGGCGTAACCATCGCGGTCAGCAGGTTTTGGAACAGTCCCTGGCTATCGGCCTCATAGCTGAGAAGGTGCTTCGGATCGTCCACCGGAAGGTTATCTACGGGTGGTGAGTACACTGCAGGCAGCAGTGCGTGTAACCATCCGTTTAAGGTATTCCGTCCTTCTTCCCTCGTCCAAAATCCCAGGTCAAACAGGTAGGACTCAAGCTCCCGTAGTACCATCATCTGTGTCTCCAGCCAAAGGCGTCGTAGGCCTTTGTGTTTGGAAGTCCCGCGCTTTTGATTGTTCTCACTGATCCTTTGGTTTGCCCGGTCACATGCATCTTTTAACGCCATTTCTTTTGAGCAAACGCCTTTCCTATCCTTGGAGAATAAAGCAGCCGTCATCCGCAACAGGAAGTCTCGGATCAGTCCCTGCACGGCCATAGCGTCCCATCCATCGGACTGCCACGCCCGTGCCAATATCTTACCGTTAATCCGGATAGGTTCGACTATCCCGCATGCACTTTTCTTCCGATATTCCATTCTTTCTGCATAGATCCTTTACATGCTTCTGCGCCTCATTCTCGTTCGGGAAATATGCAATGTCCGACCATATTCTCTTTTCGCCCCTCCACACACCTTTGCGCTCATGCAGCATTCCGGCTTCGCCGTTATCATACTGATACTGCCAAACCGTCAGTTTTCTTTTAACTTTCTCTGCGCTGTTCTGCTTTCTTTTCACAGAGCTACCCTCCTTATAAGTACTTTTAATTCTGTTCCTTGTCTATTCAAAAAAGAATGACATGTCTTTTCAACATAGAAAAGGTCGGAGAGGGAAAAGGCGGAATTCCAAGAAAATTTTATTATATATTCTATTTTTAAATTTTACAAAAACACAATAATATGATAACGCAAATTTTTCAAGCGTAGTTTCTCTTTTGTGGTTGTTTTCTACTTTGCGATTTGTTACAATAAAGAACATGATACAACGAACTTGTTCGGAGGCATACCATGGACATTCACGACATCCGCCAACAGCTGCGGACAAAGAGCATATATGACGTTCCCCTGCGGGTGACGTACTACGCCCGCGTGTCCTCCGAGTCTGACGAGCAGCTGAACTCGCTGGGTAATCAGATTCAATACTACGAAGACCTCATCCGCCGGAATACCGCGTGGACATTTGTACCCGGTTATATTGACGAGGGCTTGTCCGGCATCTCTACCAAGCACCGTGAGAACTTCAACCGCATGGTTGAGGATGCAGCGGAGGACAAATTTGATCTGATCATCACCAAGGAGATCTCCCGTTTTGCCCGTAACACGCTGGACTCCATCCAATTCACGCGACAGCTCCTCGGTTACGGCGTAGGCGTGTTCTTCCAGAATGACAACATCAACACCTTCGATGAGGACTCCGAACTGCGGCTGTCCATCATGTCTTCCATTGCCCAGGACGAGCTGCGCAAGCTCAGCAGCCGCGTAAAATTTGGCCATCAACAGGCCATCAAGAATAACGTGGTGCTGGGAAACAGCCGCATTTTCGGCTATCGCAAGGAAGACCGCAGGCTGGTCATTGACGAGGAACAGGCACCTATGGTACGGGAGCTGTTCGAGCTGTACGCCACCGATCAGTACAGCATGAAGCAGATCGAAACCCTCTTTTGGGAGAAGGGCTACCGCAACCTCAACGGCAAGAAAATCGCCCACACCACCATGTCCAATATGATCTCCAATCCTAAATACAAGGGCTACTATGTAGGAAACAAGGTCAAGGTGGTGGATATGTTCACCAAAAAGCAGAAATTCCTCCCGCCGGAGGAATGGGTGATGTTCAAAGACGAGACGGGTGAGATCGTGCCCGCTATTGTCTCCGAGGAGCTGTGGGAACAGGCCAATGCAGTTCTGCGCCGCCGCAGCGATGACGTCAAGAACCGGCAGGGCGTCTGCAACCACGCCAATCTGCTGACCGGAAAGCTCTATTGCACCTGCTGTGGCACCGCCTACTACCGTCGGGAGTCTCAGGACAAGCATGGCCATAAAAACAGCAAGTGGGTCTGCTCCGGCAAGATCAAAAACGGCGCAGACTCCTGCGACTCCTTCCCCATCCATGAGGACGAGATCAAACCCCTGCTGCTGGACGTGTTCCGCGATACGGAGGCCAGCGCAGAGGCGCTGATCGAAGAATATGTAGAATTATATAAATCTCTGAACCGTGGCGGTAAGCTGGATAAGCAGATTGCCTCGCTGCAAAAGCAGCTGGAAACAGTAGAGCAGAAGCGCATGAAGCTGCTGACCTATAACGCCCAGGGAAAGCTGGATGATGCAGATTTCCTTGCCATGAACAAAAAATGCTCCGCTGAGGCAAAGGAACTGCAAACGCAGTTGGCAGAGGCGCTTACACAGCAGGAATCCACCGGCAGCCTAAAGCAGCAGCTGGATACGATTCGCACCGTCCTGCGTAACGCCCAGAAGGATGCCGCCAAGGGTGTGATAACCAAGGAATTTGTCACCCGCTATATCGACAAGATCTTTGCCACGCCGGAGGAGGACGGCTCTCTGCGGCTGGACATCAAGATTTTCACCGGTGAGAGCTGTGAAAAGCACCTGCAAAGCCTGCGGCGTCAGGCAGCGGCGCAAGCTGTTGTACCGCAATCAGTTGCGGCGTTTTCACCGGTTGGTGATCCCGAAGTTTCTACGGGTCACACGTTCAAGAAGATGATCGAGTCCTACGAGAAGAATCTGTAAACGGCTCTTTTCTATGACGCGGAAAGACCGGCTTGCGCCGGTCTTTCTGCGTTATAGCGCCCTTTCTGCATCACTCGAACAAGCCCGCCTGACCGGGCACCTCGCCGTGGCCGATGGCCTGCAGCTGGCGGACGTTCTCCGCCGTCAGCGCGTCGCTGATGGCCATTTTCCGGATGATGTTCCGCACCGTTACGTCCAGGCCGGTGCCCTCCCGGTAGTCGGCGGGGAACATGAAGTCCACCCGTCCCTTGGCCAGCAGATCCTCCACGCCGGCGCGGTTGCCGCTCTGGTACACGGCGATGGCCTGCCCGCCGTAGGCGCGCATCATCTTCATGCAGGGCACGTCGGAAAGGCCGTCGCCCACATAGATCATGTTGGTGAAGGGCACCCGCTTGCTGTCGTCGGGCATGGAGTCGTTCAGCGTCTTGTCGTCCGCCACGTCCAGCACGCCCTTGTTGATGCGGTAGACGAACTGGGTCTTGTTGGTGAAGTTGACGTCCAGCTTCGGCCAGCAGGCGGCGCCGCTCTCGTCATAATAGAACTCGCAGGCGTAGATCTGCTTGAACTCGTGGGCGATGCCGCTGCCCTCGATGATCTCCTTCAGGCCGGAGGACAGCACATAATGCTCCACCTCCACGCCCAGACTCTCGCCGAAGGCATTGATGCGGGCGAACCACTCCCGCACGCCGGGGAACAGCTCCATGCTGCGGCCGCACTGCACCAGAAAGTCCCGCTTGAGCACCCTGCCCTGGGCGCGGCATTCGGCCATCATGGTGTACATATACGCCAGCAGGCCGTCCATGCGGTTCTCCCGGCCGAAGGTGTTGGCCTTGTTCCAGAACTGGGCGGGGGTGTAGCCCAGGGCGGGGATAAAGGCGTAGTCCTCCATGTCGGTGGTGCAGAGGGTCTTGTCAAAATCGTACAGCAGGGCGATGATGGGCTTTGTCATGGCTTCTCCTCCGTAGGAAAAAGGCGGCGCAAGGCCGCCTTTTATTCGTATCCGTTGTTACTTGTCCCCGTCGTAGTTGCGGCCGAACTTCAGCTCGTCCAGACTCAGGCGGAAATCGCTGGGGATGGCGCTGCCGTCTATGGGCGGCATTTTGATGGTCGGCTCGTCGGTGACGGCCGGGGCGGGCTTCTCCGCCTCTGCCTCGGTGTAGTGGCTGAGGATATCCTGCTCGATGGAGGACACCACGTCGTCCTTGGGCGCAGCCGCAGGCGCGGCGGCGGGCTTCTCCGGCGCGAAGTCCAGCTCCGGCAGGGACAGCAGGAACGCGCTGTGCGCCTTGCACAGCTCCTCGCTGCGGCGGATGAACTCGGCGGTCTTTTCCTGGGCGTATTGCAGCTTCCGCTCCGCCGCCTGCCGCTCGTCGTCCAACCGGTGGATCTCCTGCTGGGCCTCCGCCCGGGCATCGGAGAGGATCTTCTCCTTCTCCACCTGCGCGTCCTGCACCAGCTTGGCGGCCATCTTCTGCGCCGTCAGCAGCGCCTGACGCATGGCCTCCTCGGTGGAGCGATATTCCTCCACCTTCTCGGCCAGCACCTTCAGCTTGGCCTTCAGGGTGACGTTCTCCTTGAACAGCGCGGTGTAGTCCTCGGTCAGCGCGTCCAGAAACTCGTCCACGGACGCCATACTGTATCCGCCGCTGCCGAACGACGCCTTGGGAAATACTTTTTCGGAAACTTCCTGCGGTGTAAACATACCGATCCCTCCGTTGTTATTTATAGTTTACAGATACAAGCCGTTGTTTTCCAGCTCGTCGATGAGATCACCCATGATGTCCACGGAATAGGGGGTGATGATGTAGGTGTTGGCGGCGACCTTCTTGATCTTGCCCTCGCCGGCGTAGGCCACGCCGGACAGGAAGTCGATAAGGCGGCGCGCCACGTCCTTGTTGGTGGATTCCAGATTCAGCACCACGGTGCGCTTCTCCTTGAGATGATCCGCGATCTCGGAGGCGTTCTCGAACCGCTCCGGCTTCACCAGCACCACCTTCAGCTGGGTGGTGGCGTGGATGTTCACCACCTTGTTGTGGCGATCCTCGCTGCGGCGCTCCTCCCGGCGCTCTTCCCGGCGCTCCTCCTTGCGGTCGTCGAACAGGGAGCGGGATTCCTTCGCCGGTTCCTCGAAATCGTCCTCGTAGTCATAGTCCTCGTCATCATAGGGATGAATGATCTTCTTCAGCTCGTCCATAAGTCCCATGTGCAGTACCTCCCGCTGTGTTATTTGGAATAATCTCTGGCGCCGAAAATGGCGGAGCCCACGCGCACCATGTTGGCGCCCGCGCGGATGGCATCGGCAAAGTCGCCGCTCATGCCCATGGAGAGATATTCTAGTCCATTATCGTACATTTTCCGGCTTATGTCAACATACAGTGCCCGGACTTTTGCAAAATACGCCATATTTTCCTCCCGCGTGGCGTCGGCAGGGGGGATGGTCATCAGTCCCCGCACCCGGATGTGGGCAAGGGTCTTGGCCTGCGCCGCCGCCTGCTCCACCGCGTCGGGGGCGAAGCCGCTCTTGGCCTCCTCGCCGCCGATGTTGACCTCCAGCAGGATGTCCTGCACGATGCCCAGCTTCTCCGCCTGTCTGTCCACCTCCGCCAGCAGCTCCGGCGAGCCGATGGACTGGATCAGCGCCGCCTTGCCCACCACCTGCTTCACCTTGTTGCGCTGCAGGTGGCCGATGAAGTGCAGCGGCGCGCCGCGGTAGGCGTCCTCCGCCAGCTTCGCGGTCATCTCCTGCACCCGGTTCTCGCCCAGCGCGTCGATGCCCGCGGCGATGGCCTCCTGACAGGCGGCGGCGTCGTTCATCTTGCTGGCGCCCACCAGCGTGATGTCTGCGCCGGTGCGCCCCGTCTCCCGCGCCGCCGCGTCGATCTGGGCGCGAATGGCGGCGATATTCTCCCGAATAGACGTACTGTTGGACATGGTATATGCCTCCTTGTCTCTGTCTGTTGTTTACCGAATGACCTTGCCGTCGTGAAGCTGGCCGGAGGTGGCGATGACCTGATCTCCGGCGCGGAGCGTCCGGGTGTCGCCAGCGCCCTCTGCCGGCGTCACCAGTGCGTAGCCCTCGCCCTGATACACCAGCGTCACCGGGCGGAAGGCGGCGTTCTCGCCGTCCACGCAGTACACGCCGGTCACGCCGTCCTCGCTGACACGCAGGGCGTCAGCCGGGACGCGCAGCCCCTCGTAGGTGTGCAGCACCGCGTCGGCGGCCTGATGGCGCAGCAGGGTGGTCTGCGCCAGATAGCGGGTGCTGGACAGCACCACGGCGCAGCGCCCCTTGTCCGGGCGGGACACGGACTCCACGCTCATGCGGATGGTCTGGTCAAAGCCCTTGGCCAGCCGCACATTGATGCTGCCCATGGTCTTCAGCTCCGCCGCCTGCTCCTCCGGCAGCACCACGGCGTAGTACCACGTGTCGCCGTAGATCAGCTTGCCCACGTTGCTCTGCTCCTCTGCGGCGCGGACGCCGTCCAGCTTTGAGGGGGTCAGCTCCTCCAAAAATTCCTCCGTCAGCACCGACTCGTAGCCGTCGCACACGGCGGAATAGGTGCCGGAGGCCTTGGCGGTGACAGACCTGGCGCCCGACAGCTTGGCCTTCTGGCTCTGAATGTCCGACTCCACCGACTTGATCTCCGCCTGAATGTCCTCCTGCGAGGTGTAGGAGTGGTCGCGCTTGAGCACCGCCGCCTTCAGCTGCGCCAGATCGCTCTCCGCCGCGGAGTAGTCGCCGCCGGACAGGGTCTGCCGCAGCGCCAGAATGTCGCCGGTGATGGAGGTATCCAGCTTCAGCGCCGCGTCGGGATCCAGATAGGACGTCAGGGCGAATTGCAGCTGCTGCAATTGCAGCTCCAGCGTCTCGATCTGGCTGACGGTCTGGAGGGCGCTGTCGTCGCTGTACACGGTGGCCACGGTCTGACCGGCGGCCACCCGCTGTCCCTCCTGCACCTGCCGGGACACGGTGCCGCTCTGGGCGGGCAGCGGCTCCTCCGTCCGCACCAGCCAGCCCTCCATGGACACGGTGTCCTCCGCCTGACTTTCGTAGGTGACGGTGACGGTCATGGGGTCGGAGAAGTAGCTGTGTATCTGCGCGGCAAAATACACCAGCACCGCCGCCAGCACCGCCAGCGGCAGTATCCTCAGCAGCGGCGAGGAGCGCCTGGCGCTCCCGGCGGGGAGGTTCTTGTTGTCGGGTGTGTCGTTCATGGGTATCCCTCTTTTTTACTCTGCCTCCTCCCGCAGCCCGATGACCCGCGCCGGGGCGATGGTGGAGATGGCGTGCTTGTAGATGACCTGCTGCCGCCCCTCGCTGTCCAGCACCACCACGAAGCAGTCGAACCCCGTGATAATGCCCCGCAGCTGGAAGCCGTTCACCAGAAACAGCGTCACCGGTACGCTCTCCTTCCGGGCTTTGGTGAGAAAAATGTCCTGTAGATTGTTGACCTTCTGCATAGCTTGTCCGCTCCTTTTATGTCTGTGTGCGGACGTGTATGGTCATGCCCGTCCGCCGCTATCAGCATACCCCGGCGGACAGGAGGAATTCTGTCGCATTTTGTAGTCCCGCCGGAAAATCCGGCGTTTTTTCCCATAATATCCAGTGGATGTCCTCATCCCGCCGCAGCCACGTCAGCTGCCGCTTGGCGTACTGGCGGGAGCGGAGCTTCACCTCCGCGATGGCCTCGTCCACGGTGGCGCGTCCCTCCGCCACGGCCAGAAACTGCTTGTAGCCGATGGCCTGCAGCGCCGTGGCATCCCGTGGCAGGCCGCTTTGCAGCAGCGTCTCCACCTCCTGCAAAAGCCCCTGCGCCACCATGTCGTCCACGCGGCGGTCGATGCGCGCCCACATGTCCGCCCTGTCCCGGAAGGCAAGGCCGATGCGCAGGGCGCGGTAGCGGGGCGGCGTCTCCCGGCTCTTCCGGTCGTGCTCCGTGATGGTCTCGCCCGTCTCGTAATAGACCTCCAGCGCCCGGACGATGCGCTTCTCGTCCCGCAGGTGCAGCCGGGCGGCTGCCGCCGGGTCGATGGTCTGTAATTCCGCCAGCAGCGGCGCCGCGCCCTGGCGCTCCATGCGCTGCTGCAAGCGCTGCCGGATGGCGCCGCCGTGACTGCCGGCGGCGAAGTCCGTGCCCCGCACCAGCGCGTCCAGATACAGCCCCGTGCCGCCCACCAGCACCGGGCGCTTGCCCCGGCGCAGAATGTCCTGCACGCATTTGTCGGCCTCCGCCGCGTACCGCGCCGCCGACCAGCTCTCCCGCGGGTCGGCCACGGCCACCATGTGGTGGGGGATGCCCTCCATCTCCTCCGCCGTGGGCGCGGCGGTGCCGATGGCCATGCCCCGGTAAAGCTGCATGGAGTCCACGGACACCACCTCGCCGTTAAAGCGCCTGGCCAGCGCCACGCCCATTTTTGTTTTGCCGCAGGCGGTGGGTCCCACCACGCACAGCACCGTGTTGTCCATAAGATCACCTCGTTTGGGGTGGGATAGGGGAGGGGCAGCGCGGCACCGCTGCGCTGACGGGACGTCGTACCCCAAGGGCATTTGTTCCGCTGCGCAAGGGGATGCGGATTCCCACGCCAGTGACACGGTCACTGGCTCGGAATGACAGCGCTTCGCGCTGTTCGGGAGGACAGGGTCGTCCGCCCCTACGCACGGGTCAAGGAGCCACGCAAAACGGGACGTCGGGGACGCCGTCCCCTACGGACGGTTCTCGACGGCGTATCGGGTATACGTCAAGGAGGGTTGACGATGGCAGGGCGGAAACGCATCCCGCCACGGCGGAGAGATTTTTCGTCCTGCCGATGGCAAGCCGACGACGGCGTACCGGGTGTACGTCGAGGAGGGTTGACGATGGCAGGGCGGAAAAGATCCCGCCGTTATGCCCGCTTGAACATTTTTTCTATCTGATACCTCGTCATCTCCACCGCCACAGGCCGCCCGTGAGGGCAGTAGCGCACAGCGCCGGACTGCACCTTGTCCACCAGCGCCTGCAGCTCCGCAGGGTCGGTGTGCATACCGGCTTTGATGGCGCTTTTGCAGGCCACGGTGTGCAGCAGCTCATCGCGGAGGGTGGACTGGTCGGCGGTGTGGAGCAGCAGCTTGTGCGCCAGCTCTTCCAGAGTGGCGGACGCGTCCTCCGGGCGCAGGTCAGCGGGTATCTCCCGCACCAGCACGGTGCCGTCACCGAAGTCCTCGCAGAGGAAGCCGCACTGCTCCAGAAGGGGCAGGTCGTCCAGCACGGCGGTGTATTCCTCAGCGGTGAGGCGCACCGCCGCCGGGGTGAGAAGCGGCTGCGCCATGGGCGGCGCGGCGCTCTCCTTGAGGGCGTCGAAGCGCAGGCGCTCGTGGGCGGCGTGCTTGTCGATGAGCCAGAGGCTGCCCGCGCCGTCCTCGCAGATGATATAGGTGCGCAGCACCTCGCCCACCATGCGCCAGGGCTTTTCCGCCGTGGAAGCGCCCTCGGGCATGGGCAGCTCCTGCTGTTCCGGCTCCGGTGTTGGCTCCGGCTCTTTTTCCACAGGGGCGGGGACAGTCTCCTCCCGCACCGGCGGCGTGATGTGGTAGACCTGCCCGGCGGGAGCCGGGGCGGTGAAGGGCTTGTCCGGCTGGCGCACCACGTCGTGCACCGCCATCACCGGTGTGACCGGAGCGGGGGCGGGTCTGACCGGCTCTGCGACCGCCGGTCTTGCTGGCGCGGAGCCGACGGCTCTGCCCACAGGCAGCGTCACCGCCCGGTCGGGGCGGGGCGCGTCCGGGCGCTTGAGGAACTCCTGCGCCGTCATGGTCTGGTAGAAGGGCTTTTCCGCCGGTTTGGGCTTGCCCTCGTTGTCCAGCACGTCCCGGACGGTGTAGTACACCGCGTCGAACACGGCCTTCTCCCCGGCGAACTTCACCACGGTCTTGGCCGGGTGGACGTTCACGTCCACCGTGTCCACCGGCAGGGTGATATGCAGCACGCAGCCGGGGAATTTGCCCTTCAGCAGCCGGTTGCGGTAGGCCTCCTCCACGGCGGCGGTGAGCAGCTGGCTCTTGACCAGCCGCCCGTTGACGAAGAACAGCTGCCGTCCCCGTGTGCCGTGACCGGCGGCGGGGCTGGTGACGAAGCCGGAGACGCGGACATCGCCGCCGGCGCCGTCCACGGGCAGCAGACTTCTGGCGAAGTCGCGCCCCAGCGCGGCGTATACGGCGCTGAGCAGCTGACCGTCGCCGGGGGTGTGGAGCACCTCCTGCCCGTCCCGCAGCAGCTTGAAGGACACGTCCGGGTGGCTCAGCGCCAGCTGCGTCACCACGGAGGTGGCCGCCGCGCCCTCGGCGCTGTCCTTTTTCATGAATTTCATCCGGGCGGGGGTGTTGTAGAACAGCTCCCGCACGCAGATGGTGGTGCCCTCCGGGCACCCGGCGGCCTTGACATCGCCGGGCACGCCGCCCTCCAGATGCAGGGACGCGCCGCTGTCCGTCTCCCGCTGGCGGGAGAAGATATCCACCCGGGACACGGCGGAGATGGCGGCCAGCGCCTCGCCCCGGAAGCCCAGCGTGCCGATGGCCGCCAGATCCTCCGCCCGGTGCAGCTTGCTGGTGGCGTGGCGCAGGAAGGCGGTGGGCAGCTGCTCCGGCGCGATGCCGCAGCCGTTGTCCGTGACCCGCAGGTACGTCATGCCGCCCTTTTCCAGCTCCACGGACACGGCGGACGCACCGGCGTCCAGCGCGTTTTCCAGCAGCTCCTTGCACACGCTGGCAGGGCGCTCCACCACCTCGCCGGCGGCGATGAGGTCGGCGATATGGGCGGGCAGCTGTTGGATCTGCGGCATAGTATCAACTCCTTTTCTTGTCTGTTTTCTGTCTCCGACGGGGTACTTTTGTCATCAGCGACAAAAGTACCCAAAAACGCCGCCAAAAACTACGTTTTTGGATTTCCTCGGCGCGATATGGTCGTGATGTGTTCGTTGCTGCGCACCTCGCGCAATCGGTATTTGCGTACTCGGACGCTAAGCCGCATTGTCCTGCTTCTCTTTCCGCAGGCTTCGCGGTGCTGCCTGTACCGCGAAGCGGCTTTCCTGTTCTACCGCCTCGCAGCGCGGCGCTGCCGCGCTGACGGGACGCCGTACCCCAAGGGCATTTGTTCCGCTGCGCTCCACTGCAGGACGCCGTCCCCTACGGGCGGTTTATCGCGCCCGCTCCGTAGGGCGGGACCCATGTGTCCCGCCGCACGATATGCATGTTTTCCGGCGGGGCACGCGGGCCCCGCCCTACAACAGGGTTCGGCGGTCATACAGGGCGGTTATCGGTGACATTCCGTGCGGGACGTCGAGAACACCGCGCCCTACTGCAATTTGCTCTTCAGCTCATACAGCAGGTTCAGCGCCTCCAGCGGGCTGAGGGCGTCCACCTGCGTGCGGCGGATGATATCCGCCACGGCGGACTCCGCCATGGCGCCCAGCGACAGCTGGTCGTCCTGCACCGGCGCGGCGTGGGGATGGGCGGACTGGCTCTCCAGCTCCCGCAATATCTCCCGCGCCCGCTTGAGCACCGCGTCCGGCAGACCCGCCAGCTTCGCCACCTCGATGCCGTAGCTCCTGTCCGCGCCGCCGGGAACGATCTTCCGCAGGAACACGATGTCCTCGCCCCGGGCGTGGACAGCCACGTTATAGTTCCGGACGTTGGGCAGCTCCTGCTCCAGCGCCGTCAGCTCGTGGTAGTGGGTGGCGAACAGCGTCTTGGCCTTCAGCTTTCCGGCGCAGTACTCCAGCACCGCGCGGGCGATGGACATGCCGTCGAAGGTAGACGTACCCCGGCCGATCTCGTCCAGGATCAGCAGGCTGTTCTTCGTGGCGCAGCGGAGAAGCTCCGACACCTCCGTCATCTCCACCATGAAGGTGGACTGTCCGGCGGCCAGATCGTCGCTGGCGCCGATGCGGGTGAAGATGCGATCCACCACGCCGATGTGCGCCCGCTGCGCCGGGACGAAGCTGCCCACCTGCGCCATGAGGGTGATAAGCGCCACCTGGCGCATGTAGGTGGACTTACCGGCCATGTTGGGGCCGGTGATGATGGACACCCGCTCCTCTTTGGCGCCCATGTGGGTGTCGTTGGGCACGAAGAAGGCGTCGCCCCGCATTTTCTCCACAACGGGATGGCGTCCCGCCGCGATCTCGATCACGCCGGACTCGTCCACGTCCGGGCGGCAGTAGTGGTTCTGCGCCGCCACCTCCGCGAAGGCGCACAGGGTGTCCAGCTGGGCGATCATCGATGCCGCCAGCTGCACCCGCGTCACCTGCGCCGCCACATCGCTGCGCAGGGCGGTCAGCAGGTCGTATTCCAGCGCCGCGTCCCGGTCGTGGGCGGTGAGCACCTCGTGCTCCAGATCCTTCAGCTCCTGGGTGATGTACCGCTCGCCGTTGACCAGCGTCTGCTTGCGTATGTAATCCTCAGGCACCTGCTCCTTGAAGGAGTTGGACACCTCGATGTAATAGCCGAATACCTTGTTGTACCCCACCTTCAGGGTACGGATGCCGGTTTTCTCCTTTTCCCGGGCTTCCAGCTCGGCGATGAAGCCCTTGCCGCCGGTGAGGATCGTCCGCAGGTGATCCACCTCCGGGTCGAAGCCCTCCCGGATCATGCCGCCCTCCCGGACGGAGAACGGCGGCTCGTCCACCAGCGTGGCGGCGATGCGCCCGCTGATGTCCTCCAGCGTCTCCAGCTGCTCTCCCAGCTTGGCCAGCGCGCCGGTAGAAAAGGGCTCCAGGCACCGCTTCACCTCCGGCAGGTGCTCCAGCGCCGCGCGCAGGCTCACCAGATCCCGCGCCCCGGCGGTGCCGTAGACGATGCGGCTCATGAGCCGCTCCATGTCGCCCATGCCGGTCATGGCCAGCCGCAGCTCCTGCCGCCCCATGGTGTTGTCCACCAGCGCGGCCACGGCGTTCAGCCGCCGGTCGATGGCGGCCACATTCATCAGGGGCTGCTGTAACCATGTGCGCAGGTTCCGCGCGCCCATGGGGGTTTTTGTCTTGTCCAGCACCCACAGCAGGCTGCCCTTTTTCTCCTTGCTGCGCAGCGTCTCCGTCAGCTCCAGATTCCGCCGCGCCGCCAGATCCAGCTCCATGAACTGCCCCGTGCGGTACCATTCCAGCTTGTCCAGCTGCTTCAGGTCGGTTTTCTGCGTCTCGTAGAGATACGTCAGAAGCCCGCCCAGCGCCAGCAGCGGCGCCGCGTCATTGCGGGGCAGGCGGCTGAGCGCCTCCTCGCCGAACTGGGTGCGCACCTTCTTCTCCGCGTCCCGCAGGTCATACCGCCCGTCGCCCAGCCGCTCCCGGCGGCAGGCGAAGCGATTTTCCAGCGCGGCGGCCAGCTCCGCGTTGTCGTAGGCGGCGGCGTTCATCACCGCCTCCGCCGGGGCGAAGCGCCCCAGCTCGTTGATAAGCCCCGTGATGCGCTGCTCGCCGGTGAACACCGTCACATGCGCCTGTCCCGTGGACACGTCGCAGGCGCACAGACCCGCCGCCGTGTCGCTGAGATACACGCCGCACAGGTAGTTGCTGCGCCCCGCGTCCAGGCAGGCGTCGTCCAGCACGGTGCCCGGCGTGACGGTGCGGATGACCTCCCGCTGCACCAGCCCCTTGGCCAGGGCGGGATCCTCCGTCTGCTCGCAGATGGACACCTTGTAGCCCTTGGCGATGAGCCGGGCGATGTAGGCGTCGGCGGAGTGGTAGGGGATGCCGCACATGGGGATCTTGTCCTCCGGTGCCTTTGTCTTGTCCTTGTCGCGGGTGGTCAGCGCCAGATCCAGCTCCTGAGAGGCGGTGCGGGCGTCGGCGCCGAACATCTCGTAAAAATCCCCCAGCCGGAAAAACAGCAGGGAATCCGGGTTCTGCTCCTTTACGTCCATATACTGGCGCATCATGGGTGTCAGCTCTGCCATGGCAGCGGCTCCTTTCTCACTTGGGGATAGGGAACGGCGGGGCGTTTATCCCAGAAAGCCCAGCAGTCCCAGCACGCCGAAGGTGGTGTACAGCAGGCACATGATCACCAGCACGATGGTGATGACGGTGTACAGGCCGCTGTTCTTCTTGGTGTGCTTGTACTTGCGGATATAGAACAGCGTGCCGCAGGTGACGCCCAGCAGCACCGAGGACAGGTGCCCCAGCATGGCGCTGTCCTTGAAGGCGGTCAGCCGCAGGATCAGCACGATCAGCACCGCCGCGAACTCCACGCCCAGCGTGACGTTCAGCCAGGTGGGGAGCTTGACGCGCTCCTGCTGGTTGGCCTTGTCCACGATCTTCTGCGCCATGTAGCTGCCGGCAGAATAGCCGCCGTAGTTGCTGTTTTTCTTCTTGGCGTGAATGTTCTTGTTGGGGTTGCCCTTGGCCTTGCGTATCTGCTCGGCCTGGTTGCTGTACTGGTTCACGTTCATCTTATAGTTGTTCTTGGCCATGGTCATTCTCCTTCGGTCAGTTGATTTATCAGCAGGTCAAATGCGTGGTGGGCGGTGAGGGCGCGGATATGCTCCCGGTCGCCGCTCAGCGCCAGCCGCCGGACGAACACGCCCTCCGGCGCGGACAGCGCCGCGAACACGGTGCCCACCGGGTTGCCCCGGTCGTCCCCGTCGGGCCCGGCCAGCCCCGTGACGGCCACGGCCAGGTCGGAGCCGGTCAGCACCCGGACGCCCATGGCCATCGCCCGCGCCACCGGCTCGGACACGGCGCCGTAAGCCTCCAGCAGGGAGGAGGGCACGCCCAGCACATGGTTCTTCACCTCGTTGGTATAGCTGACCACGCCGCCCAGAAACACCTGCGACGCGCCGGGCACATCGGTCAGCTCCTTGGCGATCAGGCCGCCGGTGATGCTCTCCGCGGCGGAAAGGGTCAGCCTTCTCTCCCGGCACAGCGCCAGCACCTGCGCCGCTATACTGTCGTGCATATCACACCTCCGGCTTCACCCGGATCATCTCCCGGTTCTCCATGGCGCGGCGGCACAGACCCTCCACGTCCAGCGCGGCCTCGTACTCCCGCGTCTCCTCCACGCTGGGCTTCGTCTTGGGATGCCGGGGCGTGAACACGGTGCAGCAGTCCTCGTAGGGGAGGATGGACGTGTCGAAGGTGCCGATATGCCGGGCGATCTTCACGATCTCCTCCTTGTCCATGCCGATGAGGGGACGCAGCACCGGCATGGTGGTCACGTCCTCGCTGACAGCCAGCGCCTGCATGGTCTGGCTGGCCACCTGTCCCAGATTCTCGCCGGTGACAAGGGCGCGGCAGCGCAGCTCCAGCGCCAGCTCATTGGCAAGACGCATCATGAACCGCCGCATGATAAGGGTAAAGTGATCCTCCGGGCACTTGCGGCGGATCTCCTCCTGAATTTCCGTAAAGGGGATGATGAACACCGCCAGCCGGCCGCACCAGGGCGTCAGCTCCTGCGCCAGGCGCAGCACCTTCTCCCGCGCCAGCTCGCTGGTGTAGGGAGGGGAGGCGAAGTGGATCATCTCCAGCTGCACGCCGCGCTTGGCGATCATGTAGCTGGACACGGGACTGTCGATACCGCCGGACAGCAGGCTCACCGCGTGACCGCCCATGCCCAGGGGCAGACCTCCGGCGGCGGCCTCGGCGGGGCCGTGGACGTAGGCGGCATCCTCCCGCACCTCGATGTACACCGTCAGCTCCGGGTGGTGGACGTCCACCTTCAGGTGGGGGAAGGCGTCGTGCAGCGCGCCGCCCACCCACTGGCTCAGCTGGATGCTGCCCATGGGGAAGGACTTGTCCGCCCGCTTGCTCTCCACCTTGAAGGACTTGACGGCGTTCAGCGCGTCGCCCAGATAGGTCTTTGCCGTGTCAAAGATAGCCTCCTTGCTCTTTTCGCAGGGCAGGGCGCGGGTGATGGCGATGATGCCGAACACCTGCTTGCAGGCGGCATACGCCCCGGCGATGTCGCAGGTGTCCTCCGCCGGCTCCACATAGATGGTGGACTGGCGGGAGTATATCTTCCACTTGCCGAACCGCTGGGTGCGGCGGCGGATATTGCTCATGAGCTTCATTTCAAAGCTGCGGCGGTTCAGTCCCTTCAGGACGACCTCGCCCAGCTTGCACAGGATGATCTCGTGCATGTGGTTCTCTCCTTGTTGTTGGTGTACAGATATGGGGACGGCGGGCGGACAGAGTCGTCCGCCCCTACGGGTGCATTACCGCACCCACTCTGTAGGGCGGGACCCATGTGTCCCGCCGCACGATATGCATGTTTTCCGGCGGGGCACGCAGGCCCCGCCCTACAGGATAGCAGCGCTGCTGCGCTGACGGGACGCCGTCCCCTACGGACGTTTATCGACGGCGTACCGGGTCTGACGCAGGCAGGGCGGAAAAGATGCCGCCACGGCGGTAAGATTTTTTGTCCTGCCGATGACAGACCGACGACGGCGTATCGGGTATACGTCGAGGAGGTCTGACGATGGCAGGGCGGAAAAGATGCCGCCGTCACTTTAATGTGTTGCTGCTGCGGTACTGTATAGCCTCCGCCAGATGCGCGGCCTCGATACTCTCCGCGCCCTCCAGATCGGCGATGGTGCGCGCCATGCGCAGAATGCGGTCGTGGCTGCGTCCCGTCAGCCCCAGACGGTCGAAGGCGCCCTGCATGAGCTTCTCTCCGGCGGCGTCCAGCGCGCAGTACTGACCGATCATGGCGGGGGTCATGTAGGCGTTGCAGGAGACATCGGTGCCGGCGTAGCGCTTTTTCTGCACCTCCCGGGCGGCGTTGACCCGCGCCCGGACATCCGCAGAGGACTCCGGCTGCTCCTTGCGGCGCATGGCCTCGTACTCCACGGAGGGCACGTCGATGTGCATGTCGATGCGATCCAGCAGGGGGCCCGAAATGCGGCGCATGTACTGCTCCACCTGCTGGGGCGAGCAGGTACAGCGGCCGGAGGGATGACCGTACCACC
>OJKC01000275.1_pt1 | contig 49551 bp, 39 predicted proteins | sample 1596401 | NCBI WGS metagenome assembly OJKC01 (sample SAMEA4350162, study PRJEB24818) | metagenome | biome: human; feature: gut; material: faeces | place: Denmark | collected 2013-09 | reverse complement strand
CGAATTTTTCATTCTGGCTAACGTGAATGAAACGCAGCGTAGCAGCGCTACGCTAAGTGGAATGAGCGGACGCCAGAAGGGAAAAGGCGCAAGCAGATGGCGCAGGTGAATCTGGAAATAGTATTACTTCGCCACGTTGTTGCTCGGCGTCCCATTCAAGAAGTTTCTTACATTCTCCACCGCCGTATCCATCAGCCGCTGGCGCGCCTCGTGGCTTGCCCACGCGATGTGCGGCGTGATAATCATGTTGTCCAGCCCCAGCAGCGGGTTGTCCGCCCGAATCGGCTCGGTGGACACCACGTCCGACGCGGCGGCGTACACCTTGCCGGACAGCAAAGCATCCCGCAAATCCGCTTCGTTGATGAGTCCGCCGCGCGCGGTGTTGAGCAAAATCACGCCGTCTTTCATCTTCGCCAGCGCGGTTTTGTCAATCATGCCGACGTTCTCCGGGGTCTGCGGGCAGTGCAGGGACACAATGTCGCTGCGGGCGTACAGTTCATCCAGCGGCACATAGCCTTCGCCCGATCCGTGGCGGCTGTAATAAATGACATTCATGCCGAACGCGCGGGCGAGTTCCGCCGTCGCCTGACCAATGCGCCCGTAGCCGACGATGCCGAACGTCTTGCCCGCCAGCTCCATCAGCGGATAATCCCAGAAGGAGAAGTCTCGGCAAGCCGTCCAGCGCCCCTGCTGCACCGCGTCGTTATGATGGCCGATGCGGTGGCAGATTTCCAGCAGCTGCGCCATCACGAACTGCGCGACCGCCTGCGTGCCATAGGACGGAACATTTGCGACAACGATGCCCTTTTCTTTCGCTGCCGCAACGTCGATGACGTTGAAGCCCGTCGCCAGCACACCGATGTAGCGCAGATTCGGGCATTCATCCATCGTTTGGCGGGTAATGGGCGTCTTATTGGTGAGGATAATCGGCGCGTCGCCGATGCGGGAGAGAATCTCCTCCGGCGCGGTGTAATCGTAGACAGTCAAGTCGCCCAAGGCGGCGAGAGCATCCCAGCTCAGGTCGCCGGGATTCTCCACAGCGCCGTCCAGAATGGTGATTTTCATGGATGTGTACCTCCTGCGGTGGTTTGTTTCGGTTCCTATTATATAGCAGGGTGCGGCAGGATTGCAAGAGGATTGATGCGCTTTGCTTATTCGATTTTTGCACCTTTGCCCAAATTGCAGCGGTCACAGAGCGTCCTCAAATTGGACATTTCCGTTTTTCCACCCTTGGATAGCGGACGAATGTGATCTACATGTAGCTGTACACCGTCTTTTGCAGCCGCACCGCAGAGAACGCAGCGGAATTTGTCGCGGCGCAGAACATCGTATCGCATGGATGCAGATAGCATCCTTCTTTGTTCTGCAATATAGCGTTGGCGTTCTGTAAGCGCTTTTGTTCTTTCGCACTGCTGGCTTCTTTGGATAGCGGTATTTTCTTGGCGCACACGCCGCTTTTCTTCTTCTAGCTGTTTACGCTCTTGTTCCTTCTGCGTCAACAAACTTTGAACTTTTTGAATGTACTCTTTACAGACTTCTACGTCTCTTTTTTTCAAGTAGTGTCTGTTATCCTCCATTGCTTGTTTCATGGTTGCCAACCTGTTTTCGAGGGTTTCCTCATGTGAGTTTGTGGAAAGATTGCGATACATTTTATCAAAGCCGTCAAGCAGTGCGCTGGCTACTGAATTTCCTTTTCCGGAATAAAGTATATTCCCGGTTTCTGGATTTTTGAACTGTACCGTCACTTTTTTCTCTGAGGCACAGATACCTATCACTATAACAATGACGAAAAAAACTGCGCCTATTACAACGTGCATTGCATCCATCTGTTCATCCTTCTCTTTCTGAGTTGCTCAAAGAGGTCAAGCCCCCAGAGCACGCACTTTTCGCCTCTCCGGGATGCTTTTCTCTCATGCCTTGATTTCTGCCCAAATCCGCTCCGCCGTTTCCTTGCACGCATCCCGCTCCGGCGCAAGTTCTCCGAATGCTGCAGCAAACACTTCGTACAGGCATTGCTGCACGTCGGATTCGCATCGGCAGTCCGGCAGCCGTGCGGCAATAGCGTAGGCTTCCGCCGCGTACTCGTCCTGCGGTGCGCCGGGAAAAAGCTGCATCACATCCCAATCGAGGAGGCAGCGGTCAACGATTCGGAAGTGCCGGTCATCCATTTTTATCCTTCCTTTCTGCTGTCATACACCATTTTCCGCAGCTTGTCCATGCACGCGCCGCCGAGTTGTACGGTGGTGCCAATAGCCTGACCGCCGCCGTCCATCCACCTAATTCGCCTTTTTTCGCGAAAAATCCTGCTTTATACGATTTCCAGATAAGAATGCGCAAGCAGATGGCGCAGGTGAATCTGGAAATCGTATTACGTCCATTTTTCCCGGACAAGCAGGGATTCCCATCATGCGCTCCTCCAAAGCCGGGCAGACTGCATCTCGGAAGGAGGAATGCCGCATGGACAGAAAACGACCTTTGCACCCCAGTCCGCTGGTGAAAACGCTTGCGGACGCTCAGCGCCGCATGAGCCGCACCGACGTGCTTGGCTCGTGGACAGGCGTGCCGTGGGAGGACGCGGACGAAGAACCCGTGCAGGACGCTGATGACCTGTGACGTGCATTTGACGCGTGTGCTGGGGCTTCCCGCCGTGCTGCGCGGGCGCTCACAGGGGCATGTGGAACGCGCCGTGCTCGAAAACGACGGTCACGCGCTGCGTGGGCTGATTGTCCGGCGCGGGTTCGGCGGCGCAAAGTGGGTCGCGAGGGACAGCATCGCCCTGCTTGGCGACGTTTCCGTCATCCTCCGCGCCTGCCCAACGCACCTGCCCCGCAAAACGGATTTCCGCCTGCGCACCGTCAAGGATACGCGCGGCTTGACCCTCGGCTGCGTGACGGATGTGCTCATCAGCGCGGACAATCTGCTCGTCAGTGAGCTGGAGGTCTCCCTCGGTTTGATTGACGATTTCCGCGACGGACGGCGGCGCATCCGCCACTTTTCCGCTTCACCCGACGGCGATGTTCTCGTTCCGGAAGGCGAAATTCTCTTGGAAGGGAGGGAAACGCAGTGAACAAGATGCTGATTGGCTCAGCAGTCGGTCTGGCAATGGGTATCGGGCTGATGATGCTGCCCGGCATTCGTCAGGATGTCCAGAAAGGCGCAAACAAAGTCAAGAAAGCCGTGCAGGACATGAGCGAAGGACAGCAATAATGGAGGCGGGCAGGATTGCACCATCATGCGTCCTGCCCGTTTTCCCATCCGCTGCGAAAGGAGGAAAAGCGCATGGAAAAAGCCGTCACGCGGCGCAAATGGACGACGGGGCTGATCATCGCCGGAGCAGCTGCACTGGTAATTACATTCTGGTCGCTGATCATGTCGATGCTGTCGCTGCTGGCAGTCGCGGGCGTTTTGGCGCTGCTGTCCCTGCCGCTGTGCAAAGTGCTGGAAAAGCGGCTGTCCGGCGGCGCGGCGGCGGCGATTGCCCTGCTGACGCTGCTCGGCGCAGTGCTGGGAATGCTCTGGGGGCTGATTCCGCCCCTTTTGCGGCAGAGTGCGCAGCTCATGTCGCGCCTGCCCGCGCTGCTGGACAGCCTGCGGGAGCTGCTCACCCGATGGAGTGCTGCGCTCGAAGCGCGCGGTATCCCCCTCGGCGACATGCAGGCGGAGCTGTTCTCGCGCATCAGCGCTGCCGCGGGGCAGCTTGCCGCAACGCTCGTCAGCGGGATTCGCCGCCTGACCGGGAGCGTCAGCCAATGGCTGCTTGCACCGCTGCTGTCGTTTTACTTTTTGCGTGACCGCAAGCGCCTTTGCCTCCTGCTGTCGCTTGTTCTGCCCGTCAAGTACCGTGCGCGCGGCATCCGTGCCGCCCGTGAAATGCGCCGCGAATCCGCCCTTTACCTGCGCGGACAGCTGATTCTCTCGCTGTTCGTCGCCGCCATGACCGCCCTTGCGCTGCTGCTCACGCGTACGCCCGGCGCACTGCTGCTGGGGCTGTTCATGGGCGTGATGGAGCTGATTCCGTACATCGGGCCGTTCATTGCGGGCGTTCCGGCAGTGCTGCTGGCGCTGCAAAGCGGCTGGACGGCAGCGCTGTGGACACTGCTGGCAATTTGCCTTGTGCAGCAGTTGGAAGCGAACCTGCTCTCCCCGCGTCTGCTCTCCGGCGCGACGCGGCTGCATCCATTGGCGGTGCTGCTGGCGATTGCCTTCGGCGGCATGGCGGGCGGCGTGATCGGAATGATGGCGGCGCTGCCGCTGGTTGTGTGCGTGCGCGGCGCAGTTAGAGGGTGGCGGGAGTGAGAAAAGCGCCTTGTATACAACCAGTCCGCAAAAAAATTGGTTCTTCACGGAAAGTTGGGGGAGCAAATAAGGGCTTAGGCGAAGCAATAAAAAGCTGCACGCGGAAGGAGCATGAAAGTGCGACCAACTCAATCGCGCGGAGGGGTCAAGGGGCAATTGCCCCTTGCAGGGTCAAGGGACAGCGTCCCTTGTGGGGTTTGGGGCAACGCCCCAACTGTTCCGCGTCAAACCTACTCAAAGGAAGAAGTCAACAAGGCGCAGGCAGCGAAGCGTCCCTGCCAGTAACTTTGCGCGTCCGCAGACGCGCCCCCAAGCTGCTCTTGCCCCAAGATTCCGTGAAGAACCAAAAAATTTCGCCGCAGGGAAATTTCTTTCTCTGCGGCGATGATTGTATGCAATCAGGTTACATTGTGCGGGTTACTTCGCAATGAAGTTCACCAGACGACCCGGCACGAAGATGACCTTCGTCACGGTCTTGCCCGCGAGGATCTTCTGGATTTCCGGCAGCTGCTGGAGTTCCGTCTCCGCGCGTTCCTTCGTCATGTCGGCGGGAATCATCACGCGGCCGCGAACCTTGCCGCAGACCTGCACGGCGATTTCGATTTCCGACTTCACCAGCGCGTCTTCATCCCACGTCGGCCACTTCTGATACGTCATCGTGCCGCCGAAGCCCTGATTCTCCCACATTTCTTCCGTGATGTGCGGCGCAACGGGGTTGAGCAGCAGGAGCAGGGTTTTGAGTTCCCCACGCGTCACGCTGCCGGCGGAAACCATCTCATTCACCAGCGTCATCATCTGCGCGATGGCGGTGTTGTACTTCATGGCTTCGTAATCCAGCGAAACCTTCTTAATCGTCTCATGCATGAGCGCGTTCAGCTTCTCGCTGTACCCCTCGTCGGGCGTCACGTTCTCCTGCAAGCGCCACACACGGTCAAGGAAGCGGCGGCAGCCCTTCGCGCTCTGCGTGCTCCACGGAATCGCCTGATCGAACGCGCCCATGAACATCTCGTACACGCGGAAAGCGTCCGCGCCAATTTCATCAATAATGTCATCAGGATTGACGACGTTGCCGCGCGACTTGGACATCTTCTCGCCGTTCTCGCCAAGAATCATGCCGTGGCTGGTGCGCTTCTGGTAGGGTTCAGGCGCGGGAATCACGCCAATGTCATGCAGGAACAGATGCCAGAAACGGCTGTACAGCAGATGCAGGGTCGTGTGCTCCATGCCGCCGTTGTACCAATCCACAGGCAGCCAATAGCGAAGCGCTTCGGGCGAGGCAATGGCAGTTTCGCAGTGCGGGTCGCAGTAGCGCATGAAGTACCAGCTTGACCCTGCCCACTGGGGCATGGTGTCGGTTTCGCGCGTCGCCGGGCCGCCGCAGCACGGGCAGGTGGTGTTCACCCAGTCATGCATGACGGACAGGGGGGATTCGCCGGAATCGGTCGGCTCGTAGTTGTCCACCATCGGCAGCGTCACAGGGAGCTGATCTTCCGGCACAGCCACCATACCGCACTTGTCGCAGTGGACAATCGGGATGGGTTCGCCCCAGTAGCGCTGGCGGCTGAACACCCAGTCGCGGAGCTTGTAGTTGACCTTCTTCTCGCCCAGCCCGTTCTTCTCCAAATACTCAATGATCGCTTCCTTCGCCTGCGCGACCTTCATGCCATCAAGGAAGCCGGAATTGACCATCACGCCGTCCTGAATGTCGGTATACGCTGCTTCCTCAATATTGCCGCCCGCGACGACCTCAATCATCGGGATGCCGAACTTATGCGCGAACTCCCAGTCACGGGTGTCGTGCGCCGGAACAGCCATGATTGCGCCCGTGCCGTAGGTCATCAGCACATAGTCGCTCAGCCAAATCGGGATTTCCTTGCCGTTGACGGGGTTGACGGCGCGGACACCCTCAATCTGCACACCCGTCTTGTCCTTCGCCAGCTCGGCGCGTTCAAAGTCGCTCTTCTTCGCGGCTTCCGCGCGGTACGCCATGCACGCATCGTAGTTGGTGATTTGGTCTTTCAGCTTGTCAATCAGCGGATGCTCAGGGGACAAGACCATGTACGTCGCACCGAAGAGCGTATCCGGGCGCGTGGTGAAAACGCGCACCTTCTCGCCCGGCACGGTCAGGGAAAAATCCACTTCTGCGCCGACACTGCGGCCAATCCAGTTGCGCTGCTGCACCTTCACCTTGTCGATGAAGTCCACCGTGTCCAAGCCGTCGAGCAGCTTCTGGGCATAGGCGGTAATCTTCAGCATCCACTGCTTCTTGACCTTGCGGATGACCTGCGTGCCGCAGCGCTCGCACACGCCGCCGACAACTTCCTCATTCGCCAGACCGCACTTGCAGCTGGGGCACCAGTTGATGGGCATTTCGGACTTGTACGCCAGCCCGTGCTTGAACAGCTGAAGGAAAATCCACTGCGTCCAGCGGTAGTAGGACGGATCGGTGGTGTTGACCTCGCGGGAATAGTCGAAGGAGAAGCCGATTTTCTGCAATTGCTCGCGGAAGTGGTCGATGTTCTTCTTCGTCACGATGGCGGGGTGAACCTTGTTCTTGATGGCGTAGTTCTCCGTCGGCAGACCGAAGGCGTCCCAGCCGATGGGGAAAAGGACATTGCAGCCCTCCATGCGGCGCTTGCGGGCAATGATGTCCATCGCGGTATTGGAGCGCGGATGGCCGACGTGCAGCCCCTGTCCCGACGGATACGGGAACTCAATCAGGCCGTAGAATTTCGGCATGGTGTAGTCGTTCTTCGCCTCGAAAACGTGACTGTCCGCCCAGCGCTTCTGCCACTTCGGTTCGATGGCTTTGGGGTCATAGGGTTTGAATTCCATGATGCTTCCTCCCTGCTTTTCTCGGACGGAACAAAAAAACGTTCCGCCCCTGCAAATTCTGCAAAGACGAAACGGATGTTTCGCGGTACCACTCTGCTTGTCCGGACGTGCCGAACCTCTCTTGCGCGTAACGTGCGCCATTCGCCGAACCCTTCGTCCGGTTTGCGCTCCGGGGCGAGCGGCTGACAGGCGTCTGACCGCGCTTCCACCAGCACGCGGCTCTCTGGAACAGACGGAACTTCCAGCGTTCCCCTTCATTGCGGGACAAGGTCAGTATAATGCTTTTTGCGGGTGTTGTCAAGGGTTTCGGTCTTTGCTTTTTCGGTGTTTTTACACGCAGAATGGTTCGCTTCAGCGGAATTTTGTGCTATACTGTTAGCAATTATGCTTCGGCAAGGAGGAAAGGCGTTATGCACCTGATTATCCCCAAGAATTACAATCCCGTGCTGAACCTGCGGGATACGGAAATCGCCATCAAACTGGTCAAGGATTTTTTCGAGACGGAGTTAGCCCGCGCGCTGAACCTGACCCGTGTGTCCGCGCCGATTATGGTCACGCCCGGCAGCGGTCTGAACGACAACCTGAACGGCGTCGAACGACCGGTATCCTTTGACGTTCTTGAAACCGGTGAAACGGCGGAAATCGTCCATTCGCTGGCGAAATGGAAGCGTCAGGCGCTCAAAACGTACGGCTTCCAGCCCGGTGAAGGGCTGTACACGGACATGAACGCCATCCGCCGCGACGAAACGACCGACAACATCCACTCGATTTTCGTCGACCAGTGGGACTGGGAGAAAATCATCACCCCTAAGCAGCGCACGATGGAGACGCTGCAAGCGACCGTCCGCGCGATTTACCTCACCCTGCGCAAGACGGAGGGCTTCGTCTGCGCGCATTATCCGCACATCAAGCCCGAACTGCCCGACGACATCACATTCGTCTCGTCGCAGGAATTGGAGGATTTGTATCCCGACCTGCCGCCGAAGGAACGCGAATACCGGGCGGTACGCGAATACGGCGCGGTGTTCCTGACGGGCATCGGCGGTGCGCTGCGTTCCGGACAGATGCACGACGGCCGCGCCCCGGACTACGACGACTGGTCACTCAACGGTGACATTCTGCTCTACGACCCGCTGCTGGACATTGCGCTGGAAGTGTCGAGCATGGGCATCCGTGTTGACCCGGACGCGCTGCGCCGTCAGCTGGCGATTCGCGGCTGCGAGGAGCGCGCGGAGCTGCCATTCCAGAAGGCACTGCTGAATGGCGAGCTGCCCCAGACGATGGGCGGCGGCATCGGGCAGAGCCGCATGTGCGTCTATCTGCTGCGCAAGGCGCATGTGGGCGAGGTGCAGGCGAGCCTGTGGCCGCTGGACGTGCAGGACGCGTGCAGGAAGGCAAATATTCAGCTGCTGTAAGCAACGCAATGAGGGCAAGCCTGAAATGCGGCTTGTCCCCCTGTTTTATTATCCCGTATGAAATTGCCCCATCATGCAGAGACTCTCGCCGCTGCCCCATCTGCTTCATACTGCACGATCCACCGCCGAAATGTTTCCTGACTTACGCCTGCCTCTGCTGCTGCGTCACGCATGCTTTTCTTTCCGAATTTGCCTTTTGCTGATATCCCATAAAATGCTCCCTCCATGATTGACAGTTTGGTTTTTTACTGTCTCTCATAGAGGGAGCATATCACATTCCCCAGCAGTGTCTTCATGTCCGAGCAGGGAAGCGTTCACTCCCCTGCTCGGACGTTTTTGATTGGCTTATACTATTCCCAAATGAGAATGCGCCAAGATGCGCCGCGAATTTTCCGCTCTGGCTAACGGGAGTGGAATGCAGCGTAGCAGCGCTACGCTAAATGGAACGACCGGACGACAGCGCGGAAAAGGCGCAAGCAGATGGCGCAGGTGAATTCGGAAATAGTATTACTTCTTTTCCGACCCCATCGCGCCCGTCATCAGGACAGCACCCGAAATCGCGGCGAGCAGCATCAGGATGAAGGAGAGGATGAACGGAACGCCCAGCGCGCCGATGGTGGACGTGCCGCCGAAAATCAGCACGAGGTCATCCATGCGGAAGTTGATTTCCGTCACCAGATAACGGAACCACGCAACCAGTGTGCACGCCAGACCAGCCGCCGCCAGCAGACCAATCTTCTTCACGCCCGCGACGAGGTAGCACACTGCCGACACGAGGAGCAGCACCAGCACAACCGCGTCGAAGTTCATCTTCGTGGTCGCAGCCGTGTCAATGATGATGTAGAAGATAGCCGCCAGCACCGCAATCACCGCTGCGACAATCGAAACCGTCTTGCGGTCAGCGGACGCCGCCTTCTTCTTGACGTCCATGAAGTAGGACACCAGCATCGCGAGACCGAAGAGCGCGGTCAGCACAATCAGCACAATGCGCGCAATCAGCATGTCCGTCTCGACCCAAGACGTCGTGTGGACAACGTGGCTGGTTTCGTTCATGCCGTTCATAGCGGCGGAGTTCGCGTAGGTATAGAGGAAGTTCTTCGCCGAAGTGCGGAGGTTGTTCAGCAGCTTGCCGTCTTCCGCCGCCCAGCCTTCAATCTTCGACACCAGCCAGTCGCCGGAGGACAGCCAAGTGTCATTGCCCGCTTCCAGACCGATGGAAACGTCCATCCAGTTGCGGTTCGCCATAACAGCGTCCGTCAGCGTCACGCCGACGAAGCCCCATTCCTTGCGCAGAACTTCGTTGCAAAGTCCGCTGTGCGCACCTGCCCAGCGCGTGCCGATGCGGTTGAAGGAGGTCATAGCGGCGTTCGCACCGCCCTCTTCCACCGCGTACTGGAAACCCTTCAGGTAGATTTCACGAATCGCCTGTTCCGTCGCGAAGGTTGCAACCGACTGGCGGTACGTCTCAAAGTCATTGAGCGCGAAGTGCTTGATGTAGACGACCAGACCCTTCGAGCGAGCCGCTGCCACTTCCTGCGCCGCCATCTTGCCGGACAGGAAGCCGTCCTCGGAGTAATACTCGAAGTTGCGGCCGGAGTAAGGCGTACGGTGGATGTTCATCGCCGGGCCGTACCAGCCAACCACGCGGTTGTCGGAGCGCAGCGCATCTTCGCCCATCGACAGACCGACATTGTAGAGGATTTCCGTGTTGAACGTCGCCGCCATGACAGGTTCGGAGGTGTACGCCACCGTGGAGTTGTTGCCGGCATACGTCGCCTTGATGCCCTGCGGGCCGTCCGCTGCCACCGTCGCGGGCAGACCGATGGAGTCGATTGCCCGCGTGCCGTAGCCGGAGTGGCCAACCAGTTCCGCCAAATCCGTCAGCGTCAGCTGATTGAGCAGATCCACCCACATCGGGTCGTCGTAGTCCTTGCCAATCAGGTTCGCCAAGGTGTAGTTCGTCGCGGTTGAACCCGTAATAACCGTCTCGTCGGGCGCTTCCGCCGTGTAGTTGAATTGCAGACCGTTGATGATGGCATCGTTCGCCGTCAGGCTGGCATAAGAAACCGGCCAAGTGCCCTGCCAGTCGCTGCGGGACAGGTACGTCACGAGTTTCTCGCCGTAGCTGTTCAGGTCCGCATCACCAAACTGGTTGGTAATCTTGTAGCCCGTGCCGGACACGCTGTACGTCGCATTGTCGTCGCTGTCGACCGTGAACTTATAGACCTTTGCCGCGTCGCCAGGGGCATCCATCGCCGCCGCGCCGTTCGCGGTCAGCGTTGCGGTTTCCGCCTCTTCTGCGCCTTCCGCAGCCGGTGTTTCCTGTGCGATGGGGGCATAACCCTTCGCCGCGAGGATGTTGTTCACCGCGTCGTGTGCATCCAGACCAACGCTCAGGTAGTAGTCACCCGCTTCGAGAATGTAGGTTTTGTTGACATGTTCGTCGTAAACCGTCAATTCTTTGCGGTCAACCGTCACGGAGACGGTCTCGGATTCACCGGGCTGGAGGACATTCGTCTTGCCGAAGCCAACAAGCTGCACGGATGCCTTCTCAATCGCGTTCGCGCGGTCGAATTCGGTGTACGGCTGCTGACCGTAGACCTGCACGACTTCCTTGCCTGCGACGTTGCCCGTGTTCGTCACCTTCACCAGCACGGTGAAGCTGTCGGTTGCCGCGTCGTAGGTCACGCTTTCCAGCGCCTGCTCAAACGTGGTGTAAGACATGCCATAGCCGAAGGGATACGCGACTTCCTCGCCGTACACCCAGCTGTCGCCCTTGGACGCGAAGATGCCCGCATTGCCGGACGCGTTGCCCTGCTCCATGACCGCATCTTCATAGCGCGTTTCGTAGTACTTGTAGCCGACATAGATGCCTTCGGATTCCACCAGATAGTGAATCGCATAGCGCACCTTCGTCTTGTCGCCCGGCACGCCGTCAATCGTCACGCCGCCGACCGTGCCCGTCTCTTCATCCGCATTGGTGTAGACGTAGGAGCCGAAGTTCTGAATCGCCGCGGAGGACAGAGAGGACACGGAGTAGGTGTCCACCAGTCGGCCAGAGGGGTTCACGTCGCCCACCAGAATCTGCGCCACCGCGTTCAGACCGTACTGACCGGGGCCGCCGATCCACAGGCAGGCATCCACGCCGTATTCCGGATTGTTCACCCAGTCCATCGCCATGGCGTTGGAGGAGTTAATCAGCACAATCGTCTTGCTGAAGCCCTGCGAAGCCACATACTTGAGCAGCTCGCGCTCGGAATCCTGCAATTCAAAGTACGACGTACCGTCGGTGAATTCGCCGGTGTACAGGTCAGCGCCTTCGCCGCCGGAGCGTCCGATAACGACAATCGCCGCATCCTTGTAGCCGTCCAGATTCACGCCGGAAGATGCCACCGCGTCCGCCGAAACCTCGGCAATGCGGGTCGCCGCCGGAACGTCCGCATATTCGGTGAACATGCCGGGCGTGGAGCGGTTGGTCTTGTCTTCCTTCATCTGCGCAATCTGCGCGCTGTACCAGTCCATCATCGCAGTGTTGACGTTCAGACCCGCCGCAGTGAGCGCGCTGGTCATTGTCGCTGCCTTGCTGGTATCAACCTGACCGGAACCCGTGCCGCCATAGATGGTATCAACTGCGCCGCGGCCGAAAACGGTCACGCCCAGTCCTTTTTCCATCGGCAGCGCGCCGTTGTTCGTCAGCAGCACAGAGCCTTCTCCCTGAATCTGCTCACACAGCGCCTTCTGCCACGCGGTCAGCGCATCATCGTCACGCGTGCCGTCTTCCTTCAGGAAACTGGAGGCATAATAGGTAGCGTTCTTGCTGGGGTCATCCGTCACCACGCTCGTGGTCACGATGCCCAGTTCCTTGTTGATCATCATGGCGTAAGCAGCCGTGAAGTAACTGCCCACCAGAACAATCGTCAGGAGAATACAGGAGATGGATGTCAAGAGTGCCAAGAGTTTTGTGCGTTTCATGGACACCTTTCCCTTTCTATGAGGGCGCAGCGCCCCCTTTGATGCGCTGATTCTATCACAAAAAAACGACACGAAGCGCATTCGTGTCGAAACTGGTTGTTTTTTGTGCGCAAATCGTCATGCGGACTGCTGTGGACGCGGCAGCAGAAGTGAGAGGGTGAACATCTGGTCTTTCGTGTCGATGCTCATATGCCCGTCGTACTTCTCGATGATATAGCGGATGGAGCGCAGTCCGAAGCCGTGGTACTGTGTGTCCTTCTCCGTCTTCGGCAGTCCCTCGTGCATTTCCGGCGGCTTGCTGCAAAAATTCTCGAAGACAATCTGCGTCATGCCCACCACGTCGCTGACGCGGATATTGACGCTGCGATTTTCGGGCGCTTCCGCCATCACCGCCTGAATCGCGTTGTCCAGCGCATTGCCGAAGATGGAATAGATATCGGACTTTTCAATGGGCGCGAGCAGCGATACATCCAGCATCGTCGTCAGCAGAATGTGATTTGCGCTGCAATACAGGCTCTTTTCAGACAGCACCGAATCCAGCGCCGCATTGCCCGTGTGGAACGTGTACTCATAGCGCTGAATCTCCTGCTCCACCTCGTCAAAAAACGCCGCGTGTTCATCCAGCTGCTGTGCCCGGCGGTAGGTATCAATGTGATAGCGCAAGTCGTGGCACTTCATGTTGATGCTGTCAATCGTCTTGCCCAGCAGCTGATGCCTGGATTCCTCCCGCGCCAGCAGGCTCTCGATGATTTCCTTCTCACGGCGCATTTCATCCGCGTACATGCACTGATAAATCAGCACCATCACCATAATGACCGAGAGAATCGAGAACAGGCGGTCAAGCGGCGAAATATCCGTCGGCAGCGACACAGAACGCACGAACACCGTCAGCAGCGTCACCAGCGTCAGGAACAGCACCTTCCAGTTGCCAAGCTTCAAATCGCCGTTCTCCGGAAAGCGCCGCACGAACATCAGGTAGCACACGGCGTACACCACCACGAACGATGCGCCGGAGAGCAGATAGAACAGCGGATCACGCGGCTTGGCCATCCAGCATGTCGCCAGTCCGCCAACCTTGAACGCCAGATTCTGAATCGCATAGGAGGAAATGCCGATACAAAGCGCATTCGTCGTCGGGATGTCCATCGTCAGGCACAGCACCAGCAGCGATTCGACAAAAATCGCTGCCACGCGCGCAAAACGATGCCCCAGCAGCGGATGAAACCATGCCAGCACCAAGTAGCACAGCACCACCGGCAGCACAATTTTCAGCGGGCGCAGCCGCGACTTCATCCGCACAACGAACAGCCCCTCCGCCAGCAGAATCTGCACCGTGAAGAACATATGGAATGGAAAATCATTGTTCAGATAATTCGCCAAGTTCGTCAGCATCTTCGTCACCTCACGCCGTAATAGCGGTTGACCGCATTCAGAAAGTCCCTGCGCATCGCGCGCGACAGCGGAATCGCCTCGCCGTGAACCGTCACATCGTTTTTTCCGACCATCGTCACGAAGCCCAGATTGGCGATATAGGAATGCGAGCTTCGGCTGAATTCCGCGCCCAACTGTTCCTCCGCCTCCTGCAAGGACGAGCGGACGGGGAATTCGCCCTGCGCCGTATGATAAATGACATGGTGATTGCTGCCCTCGGCATAGTAAATCTCGTTTTTCTCCAAGAACAGGATGTTGTCTTTCGTTTTCAGGCAAATTTTCGACTGCCGGTACTCCACCCGCTTGAACGCCTTGTTCAGCTTCACAGTCAGCCCCGGCAGCGTCACCGGCTTGACCAGAAAGCCGATGGCGTCCACCTCATAGCCGCGGATGGCGCACTGGCTGAGGCGCGTGGTGAAAATCAGGATAGCGTCCGGGTGACTCCGCCGCAGCTGCTCCGCCGTCGAAAGGCCGTCCATGCCCGGCATGTCAATGTCCATCAGCACAATGTCCGGATGCTCGCACCCGACGAGAAACGACGCCCCATCCGGGTAGAACACCAGCTGCGCCATGCGTCCCGTTTCCGCCAGATACTGCGCCACCAAGCCCTGCATATACTGGCGCGTCTCCAATTCATCATCCACAATGGCGATGGTCATAGGCTGCCCTCCGATTGTTTGGTCATTTTATTATAACAAACTGCGCGGCGGATGTAAAGCCGCCTAAAGCCGCCCTGCTGAATAAAAAACTGCCGCTGACGTGAAGTTCGTCAGCGACAAAAGTGCTGCGCCAAACGGAACGACCAGACGCCCGTGCGGAAGCGGTGCAGGCAGATGGCGCAGGAGAACCAAAACAGCTTTATTTTTCCTGCTGCAGCCCGTACTTCTTCATCCGCCGATACAGCGTCGCACGGCTGATGCCCATCTGCTTCAGCACTGCGTCCCGGTCGTTCGGATGCTCACTGAGGGCACAGCGCAGTTCCCGCTCCTCGTCGCTGCTGATGACCAATACTTGCTGCTGCGGTGCGCTGCCCGTGCGCTCCGGGTACAGCAGCTGCTGCACAAAATCCGCGTCCATGCGGTTGGTGCGCGTCAGCAGAAACGCCTTCTCGAAGAAAATCGACATTTCCCGCTGATTGCTCGGCCACGAGTAGCTCATCAGCAGCTTCAGCGCATCGGGCGTGAAGGTCGCCTGTTTCCGCGTGTGCACACGCGCAAAGACAATGTTTTCCTCCACCAGCTGGGCAAAATCCTGCTGACATTCGCGCAGGGGCGGCAAATCAATGCGGTAGTCGTTCAGTTTGTCCGCCAGCGGCAGCAGAAATTCGCCTGCCTTCGCCATGGCCAGCAAATCCCGGTTCGTTGAGCAAATCACACGGATAGACGCCCAAATCGGCTTGGACTGCCCCGGCGCGTAGTACTGCTCATAGCGGATAACGTTCAGCAGCTGATGCTGGCTTTCGGGCGTGAGCAAATCCACATGCCGCAGGTACAGCGTTCCCTTGTGCGCATTGTATACAAGCCCGTTGCTCGTCGCGCGCCCAAAAAGCAGCTCGGTTTGATTCGCAATCGGCAGGGTGCTCACATCCGCCTGAATGAACTGCTTGTCGCGCCGCAGACTCTCGTTGTGGATGCACTCCGCCAGACGCGTTTTCTCCGTGCCGGGCTCACCGCAAATCAGCAGCGGCAGCTCATACTGCGCGTACATCGCGGCGTTTTCCAGCGCAAGGCGCATTTTCGGCGCGTGGGAGATGAACTTGCCGAATTTTCGCGTTGCGGCGTCGCCCTGCTGCACATGGTCTTTGCGGATGCTCTCCTGCATGTCATCCACCGAGCCGAACGCATACAGTGACAGAATTGTGCCGAAGTTCTGCCCGCTGACATCAATGCAGGCGATATTGAGCAGATACCGCTCCTTCTGTATCATCACGACGTGCGAATACAGGTTTTTCCGCTCCTTGAGCGACTCGAACACAGCACTGGTCAGCGTCAGACCCGGCAGTTCCGTGAAGCGCTTGCCGACCAGCTGTGCCTGTGTGCAGTGGAACGCGTTTTCCGCCACCGTGTTTGCAATTTCAATCACACCGTCGGGATTCAGCTTCAAAATGGCATCAAAGGAGTAGTTCAGCAGGGAGGAGAACTCCGCCGTCCTGCGCTGCTCCACTTTGATGGCATCCATTGCCAGCCGTGCCCGACGGAGCGCATCGCGGATGCACTCGTCCGAGCTGTCGACGAACACCGTCGTAATCCCCTGCGCCGCGGCATAGTTGCAGGCGTTTTCGCTGCCGATGATGGCTTCCGCGCCGTCCTGGATGGCATTCCGCGTCACCTGCGCGACCATGTCCGAGCTGCCCGCATAATACACCTTCACATCCGCGTTCGCCAGCGCACCGATGTTCTCCACGTCGGAATACATATGCCGGAAGCCGACGAAGGCGATTTTCGGATGCTTATGCGGTATCAAATCGCACGCCTGTTTGACGAAGCCCGCCATTTCCTGCCCGGAAAAGGTGATCTCCGACACGGGGTACTCCACATGCTTTTTGAGCAGCTGCGCCTGATTGCCGCGCGCAACGACAATGCCTGTGCAGCCCTCCATGGCTTTGGATACGTCCTCCACCACCTGCCGCGACGTGGTCTGGATGACCTCGGCATCGAACTTCGTCGTCTGCACAATGCGGACGGTTGCGTCATACACCGTAGGGTTCGGCGTGACAACCAGCAGCTTCAACATGGCGTTTTCTCCCCTTGATCGAGCTTGATGCTGTTATTGTATCACGCGCGTCAATACCTGTCAAACGTGCAGCTTCTGCCCGATGCGCACAGCGCGGAAAAGGCGCTTGGCGGCATCCAGATACAGCGTCCGCGCGTTTTCAATCGCTTCTGACAGCGCCATGGGTTTTGATACCGTCGTCTGAATCGTGCTTTCGCAAACGGCGAACAGCCCTTCCGCGCCCGCGCCGATACCGCCGCAAATGCACAGCACCGGCACATTCGCCTTCGCGCACCGCCGCGCCACGCCAATCGGCACTTTGCCGAACTGCACGCTCTGTCCGTCTATTCTGCCCTCGCCCGTCACAACCAAATCCGCCTGTTTGAGCTGCTCGTCAAAGCGAACCGTTTCCAGCACCGCGTCTATGCCGCTTTTCAGCGTCGCCTTCAGCACGCCGCCCAGCGCCGCGCCCAATCCACCCGCCGCACCCGCGCCGGGGAAATCCGCGATACCGCGTCCAATGGTGTTTTCGACGACCTGCGCATAGTGTTTCATGCCTGCTTCCAGTTCCGCGCAGGTTTCCGGCGTTGCGCCCTTCTGCGGACCGTAGGTGTATGTCGCACCCGTCGCGCCCAGCAGCGGGTTCGTCACGTCGCACAGCACGGTGATGCGGCAAGCCGCAAGTTCCGGCATCAGCCCGGAAAAATCCGCATGGCAGACATCCGCCAGCGCCCCGCCTGTTGGGGGAACCGGCCTTCCCTGCCGATCTGTGAACACCGCGCCCAAGGCGCTGAGCATCCCCAGCCCGCCGTCATTCGTTGCGCTTCCGCCAATGCCAATCAGCAGTGATTTCGCGCCGCACCGAATGGCTTGCGCCATCAGCTCACCCGTGCCGTAACTGGTTGTTTTGCGCGGGTCGCGCTGCGCCGCCGGCACATACGGCAAGCCGCTCGCCTGTGCCATTTCAAGCACAGCCGTCTGTCCGTCGCCCAGCAAGCCCCACTGCGCATCCACAGGCGCAAAGAGTGGGCCGGTCACACGCGTCGTCATCCGTTTTCCGCCCATTGCGCAAAGCAGCGCATCCACCGTGCCTTCGCCGCCGTCGGCAATGGGCAGCGACACCGTTTCCGCATCCGGGAAAATGTCAGCCGCGGCTTCTTGCAGCAAATCGCAGATTTCCACCGCCGTCAGCGACCCCTTGAATGAATCGGACGCAAAGAGCATTTTCATCAGCGGATTCTCCTTTCTTCCATCGGGTTCATCATACCACAAACGGCAGGCAGGAGCAATCTTTCCTGCCTGCCGAAAATGAATCTATCAGCGAATTAGTGATGCAGCACTTCGCCGGTCAGCTTCTGGTAATACTTCAGCAGCGCGCTATGGTCGCAGGCGCCGCAGCCGTCCTTGTGCAGCACCTTCATCATCTCCAGCACCGCCTGCGTCAGCGGAATCGGGGCATCCACCGCGCTCGCCGCATCAACGACGTTCTTCAAGTCCTTGATGTGCAGGTCAATGCGGAAGCCGGGCTCGAAGTTCTGATCCATCATCATCGGCGCTTTCGCGTTCATGACGGTAGAACCTGCCAGACCGCCGCGAATCGCCTCGAAAATCTTCTGGGGCTCAACGCCGCACATCTGACCCATCTGCATTGCTTCCGCCAGCACTGCGATGTTGACCGCCACGATGGTCTGGTTGCACAGCTTGGTCACATTGCCCGCGCCAATGCCGCCGCACAGCACCACGGACGAGCCCATGCTCGCCAGAACGGGCTTGAAGCGGTTGAACACTTCTTCCTTGCCGCCGACCATGAAGGACAGCGTGCCGTCAATCGCCTTGGGCTGACCGCCGGACACAGGCGCATCCAGCATGTCAATGCCGCGCTTTTCCAGCTCCGCCGCGATTTCGCGGGACGCAACCGGGTTGATGGACGAGCAGTCAATGAACACCGCCGTCTTGGGCATTGCATCCGCCAGCTTGTCCTCTTCCAGCATGACGGACTTCACCTGCGGGCTGTTCGGCAGCATGGTGATGACCAAATCAACGTTCTTCACCGTGTCAGCAGAAGAAGCGCAGATATTCGCGCCTGCCGCCTTCATTTCCTCGTTCGCCGCCGGATTGCGGTCAAACACAAACAACTCATGACCCGCCTTGATGAGGTTCTTCGCCATCGGCTTGCCCATGATGCCCAGACCAATGAATGCAATCTTCATATCAAAAATCCTCCTTAATTACGCAATTCTATCTTTCAGCCTGTTTGAATCAGGCGGGAAAGCAATTTACAGCAGCCCCATGTCCGTGAGGACAGTTTTCAGCCGCGCGCGCTGTTCGTCGTTCAGCGGCTGAATGGGCTTCACGCAGTCGCCGCAGTCGTGTCCGATGAGCTTGAGCGCTTCCTTCAGCACGACGGGGAACGTGCCCATGTTGGTTGCGATTCGCAGGGCGGAGAAGCGGAACTGCGCATCCAGCGCGCCCGCCGCATCACCCGCGCGGAACTTCTCGTAGATATCCACCGCAATCCTCGGCGCAACGTTGGCGCAGGATGCAATCGCACCCGATGCCCCGTAGCACAGCGCGGCGTAAATCAGCGTGTCGCGTCCCATCATGACGTGGAAGTTGTCCATCCCGCGCGTCAGACGGAGATACTCTTCCGTATTCGTCATGTCGCCCGTGGAATCCTTCACGCCGATGATGTTGTCGATTTCCGCCAGCTTGGCAACGGTTGCCGGTTCGACGGTGACGTTTGTCTTGGGGCGGTTGTTGTAGATGATAATCGGCAGATTCGTCTCGGAGGCGATTTCGCGGTAGTATTCGGACACCTCGTACTGCGTCTGACTGACGAACATGGGGGTCAAGACGCTCAGCGCATCAATGCCGCCAACCTGCTCCACCGCCTTGGCGATTTCCACCGCGCCGCGCGTGGTGATATTGTTCGCCCCGGCGTAGATGTCCATGCGCCCGTGCACCGCATCCTTCGTCACCGCCAGCACTTCGCGGTAGAAGCCCATATCATGCGCATAGAACTCGCCCGTCGTCCCGAAGGGGAACACGCCGTGAATCCCGCTGCTTGCCAGATACTCAATCAAATCGCGATACGCCTTCTCGTTGAACTTGCCATCCTGCGTGACAGGCGTTACAATCGGCACGACGATGCCATGAGGCTTGAATGCCATAAAACCGCTCCTTTCAGCAATCGTGAATCATCACCAGCGGACGCACATCTGGCCTTTCCGTCTGAATGACATTGTTCTCAAAGCGCACATCCTCGCAGAAGCGAAGCGTGAACGCCGCCCCGGAGGACAGCCCATGCCGGTCGTACTCCGGGTACTTCTCCCCGATGGGCTGCGGCGCATCCACGCCGTGCCTGCATCCGCCCGGCAGCAGCAAATCGCAGTCCGCCACCAGCACATCGCGAATTTTGTTCTCCGCGCTGTCGCCGATGAACAGGCTCTCATAGACCGTTTTGCAGCGGCTGAACAGATACGGTGCGCGATAGCCGATGCGCCGGAATACGATGTGCGCCATCGACCCCACTCGCACCGGAAACTGCGGTGCTTTGCGGTTTCTGTGCCCGATGGTCATGTACATCGGGCCGCCGCAGTCCGTCATGTCAATGTCCTCGAAGGTGCAATTGCGAATCGCCGCGCCGTCGACGGTTTCCACCGCAATGCCGCATCGGTTGACATTTTTGAGGATGCAGCGCCGTACCGTGACGTTCTCTACCTTCGCGTAAGAATCCGTGCCAATTTTGATGGCGCTCGCCAGCGACTGGATGACCAAGTCCTCCGCAAAGATGTTCCGGCAGCCCATTCTGTCCGCCGTTTTCAGGCAGAAGCCGTCGTCGCCCGCCATAATGCAGCAGTGCCGCACGCTCAGGTCGTGGCAGTCCACGGGGTCAATGCCGTCGCGGTTGGGGGTGTTCATGCAGTCCAGCATCAGGTGCTCCAGCGTCACAAAGCGGCTGGAGAGCGGAACAAGCGTCCAGTAGGCGGCGCTGGTGAACCGCACGTCGGACACGCGGATATCCTCGCAGCAAGCCATATAGAGGTTATCCGGGCGCGACGTGTACAGCTTGTTGATGCCCTTTGGGTCGTTGACCTTGAAGCGGCAGCGGCCGTTTGCGTTCAATTCGCCTCCGCCGGAAATGCGGATGTTCCGCGCACGCTCGGCATAGACCAGCGCCCGCCCGGTGTTGCGCACGGCCACCAGACTTTCGCACGGCACGACATGCGGATAAGTTGCGTAATTCTGCGATGCCAGCAGCACCGCGTTTTTGTCCAGCCAGAGCATCGTGTCCGAGCGGAGCTGCACCTGTTTAGTCAGGTACGTTCCTTCCGGCACGACGACCACGCCGCCTTTGCCTTCCGCCGCATCCAGCGCCCGCTGAATCGCCAGCGTGTCCAGCGTACTTCCGTCGCCCTTCGCGCCGTAGTCGCGCACGTTGAATTTCTCGCCCGGCGGCAGCATGTTCCGGCTCAGGTTCGAGGCATCCCACACGCACAATCCGCACCAGTCCGCCGCGCCGTCCGCAGCCGTCAGCAGCACCTGCGCCGCGTTCTCCGCGTCAAACGCCATCCGGAATCCTTTCGCCCGAAGCGCGCCATCCACATTCACATCAAACGTGTGCGACGCAAAATCCAGCGAAATCGTCAGGCGATACCAGTTTCCGCCGGGGAAATACTGCCACGGGGCATATCCGCCGCAGATTCGCCGCCATTCCTCGCCGTCGGAGAGGAACAGGCTGTTTGCAAAGAGCGCCGCCTTCATGATCGTGTGCCCGTCCGCATCCCGAACTTCCGGGAACACAGCGGATTCTTCACCACTTGCACGGCAGGTGATTTCCACCATTGCTTCCCGCCGGATCGCCGGGAACGTCACCGCGCCGCTGCCCGTCACGCGCAGGAAGCTGCCAATGCCGCGCTGCTGCAGGATGTTCCCCTGCGCCTCCGCCAGCAAGCGGCAATTCATCGGCATCGACGCGAAGGTTTCCGCCAGCATCGGCACATCCGTCTGGTCTTTCCAGTCCACGCGGTTCAGGCGGATTTCACCCGTTTCCGATGCTGTCAGTGTGAACGGCGTTTTCGCTGCCGCGTCGCACGCGCACATCATCGCCGGGCGATTGTTCAGCCAAACCTCGCAGCGCTGCGGCGCATGGAAGCGCTTGAACGCCACCACATAGCGGCTGTCCGCAATATCCGGCACGTTCTGCCCGTTGATGCTTGCCTGTGCACTGCCCAGCTGCACGGTCACGCCCGCAAAGTTGAGCGCCGCCGTGCCCGCGGGAACATCCAGCGCCATCGACAATTCATCCTGTCCGCTTGTTTCGCAGGTGCGCGAAATCCCCGCGCCGCTTTGCAGGCGGAGATAGTGCCGCCCGGGATTGTCCGCTTCCGCGCAAACCCGCACGTCGCCGCGGCAGTCATAACCGGGCAGATTCGCCTGTGCAAAGCAGTCATGCACAAACCAGCATGTTTCGCGCGTCTCGTGCCGTTCCGCCACGGAGAAGCGCTTTGCTTCGGGCAGCGGCTTTTCCGTTTCTGTTTCCGTCGGGCGAAAGACCACGAAGAAGTGCCGCCCAGGGCTGGAGAAAGCGTCCAAATGGACATGCGCACCGCGTGCGTAGGGGCGCATGAACAGGCGATAAGTATCGCCTGCGTCCGTCCTGACGACCAAATCCGTGCGTGCAAAGCCCGTCGGAAAATCCGCAGGGGCGTCCGCGTCCAGCGCCGCGTATACTTCGCCGGTCTGCTCGATGAAGAAATCCACTTCCTGCTTGTCATCGAAGCCATCCGTCGCGGAATCGTATGTCACGATGTAGTCACAGCCCATGAGAATTTCGGGGCATTCGGTCACGGTGATGTCGGCATTGCTGTAAATCCGGCATCCTGGCGCGAAATGCTCCGCCATGAAATACCAGCCGCTGGTATCCCACGGTGCAACAAAGCGGCTGATTCCCGGTTTTTTCGGGTACTCGTGCAAGCTCATACGGTTCCCCCTGTTTTTCGGCTGACCTTTATTTCTGCTGATGATACGCCGCCGCCATCAAGCCCTTCATGTAGCCCGTTGCATAGGCAAAGGAAGTCTTTTCGCCGCCGGTCTGCTCGTCGTAGCGCAGGACGTGATCGACGTAAATCGTCCCGTCGTAGCCGTTCTTCACCAGCACATCCATGATTTTGTACATGTCCATGTACCCGTCCTCCAGCAGCGTCTCCTCAAAGTAGGGAAGCGGAGAAGAAACGTTGCGGAAGTGGACGATGTGAACGCGCTTCTGCTGCACAAAGTCCGCCAAATCCGTCAGAACGTTGCCAAACTTTTCGCCGCCTTCCAGCCAGCAGCCGCAGCAGAACTTGATGCCCAGATAATGTTCGTCCGTCCCCAGCCCCAGCTCCTGTTGAATCTCATCGGCGCGGCGCAGCGCCTTGCGGTAGTCGTCGCCGCTGATGATGATGCTCGCGCAGCCTTCATAGAATCGCACGGGCGGGTCGCAGGGATGGAGTGCCAGCTTCATGCCGACTTCCTTGCACACCGGCAGCGCGGCACGCAGGAAATATTCGAAGTTGTTCCACATGGTGTCGTAGTCGTATTCCTGACCAAAGGCGGGCTTGCGGGCATAAATCTCGTTCATGTCCACAATGCGGCCCACTGCCCCGTGGGTATGTTCGCCCGCTTTCCACCACGATGTGCTGACGCGCCCCGTATCCCATGTCGCATAGCCGATCTTCACCCCGGCGTTGCCCAGCCAGCGGTTCAAATCGTTATACTTGGCAATCCATTCATCCCGGTCGGGCAGACCCAGCTGAATGGACGGGTGCTTGTAGAGGAAGCCGTTGCCGGCATCATCCACCGTCAGCCCTGCCGCCCGAACGCGTTCCAGCGTCCGGTTCACAGCGTCGTAATTCGTCTCCTCGTTGCGGAACATGACAAAGCAATGGGAGATGTTCATCTGGCGGAGATAGCGCAGATAGTCGTCCGTAGCATTCGAGCTGACACAAAGCTGGGGTTTCATTAACATCTCCATAGCCATTCTCCTTCGTTGGTTGAATCAATTGCATGTAGAGGAAGAATTCACCGCCGCCGCACCAAGAGGAAGAAAGATACGGCGGCGGCTTCCCTGCGCACCCGTTGTTAGCGGATGCACAGGGAGAAACGCTTGTCAGGAATGATTACTGTTCCTTCCACGCGCAGTTCGGCGTCCACGCTTCAGCAGTCGTGGTGCAGACGCCGGTGTCATGCACGCCTTCCTGCGCGAAGCAGTACGCGGGCTGATAGCCGGTCGCCACCACCAGCGCATAGTCGTGGCTGAACAGGCGGGCAGCGGTCTTGAGCAGTTCCTTCTTTTCTTCCTGCGTCTTGGCGGCACGCGCGCCGAAGAGGGCTTCCTCGTAATCAGCGGGCTTCGCCATCATGTTCTTGTAGTTGACACCCTCGGAGGAGTACAGGCGGATGTAGTTAGCGGTGAAATCCAGCTTGGAAGCACCGTTGTTGACCATGATGCCCAGATCATACACGCCTTCCGCCTTCTGGGCGTTGAAGTCCGCACTGGTCAGGCTCTTGATTTCCGCCTTGATGCCGACCATTTCCAGATACGCCTGAAGAATGATGGCGCACTGCAGGTTCGCGGCATTGCCTTCGTTGATGGAGATGGTGGTGCTGAAGCCGTTCGGGTAGCCCGCTTCACTCAGCAGAGACAGCGCCTTTTCCATGTCATAGGGATAGACAGACAGGGTATCGTCATAGCTCCACGCACCGGGCACAGCAAAGACAGGGGTAGAAGCGCCCAGACCGTCGTAGATGCCTTCCGCCATCGCTTCCCAGTCCACCGCGTACATCACAGCCTGACGGACGCGCAGGTCATAGAAGGGAGACTTTTCGTCGCCGGAGCAGAACATCATGTAGGTGATGCCCGCGAGGTTAGGCGCGTCGGAAGCCGCGTTCTCGTAGCCAAGAGAGAGCAGCTGCTTGATGTTGGCGGAGTTCGGGTTGCGCAGCACATCCAGTTCCTTGTTGATGAAGGACGCGTACTGGGTCATGCTGTCGTTGATGTAGAGCATCTTGATGCTGTCCAGATAAGGTTCACCCGCGCGCCAGTAGTTGTCGTTGCGCACATAGGTGATGTGGGAATCCTGCACAAACTCACTCTGGATGAACGCGCCCGTGCCGACCGCGTGCAGCGTCGCCCATTCTTCGCCGTTGGCTTCAAAAGCCGCGGGGCAGTAGATGTAGCACTCGCCCAGAATGTCCACCCAGGTGTTGTTCCACGCGCTGTAATGCAGCACGACGGTGTAGTCGTCGGTCTTTTCGTAGCTTTCCGGGGAGCAGATTTCGGACGCCTTGCCGTATTCGACCAGCTTGTCGAAATTCCAGATGACCGCATCGGCGTTGAAGTCGCTGCCGTCGGAGAACTTAATGCCTTCGCGGAGCTTGATGGTCAGCGTCAGCGCATCCGCATCCACGGTGAAGGATTCCGCCAGCCACGGCTCGGTGTCACCAGTCTCCGCGTTGCGGCGGCCAAGGGATTCCACGGCAGGGCTGAAGTTGAAGCGGTTAGATGTCGTGCTGGACAGGGCGGGGAACATGCTGTTGCTTTCCATGGCAAGCACGGTCAGCATGCCGCCGTACTGGGGCGTCGCGTCTTCCGCCAGCGCCGCCGGCAGAACGGACAGGAGCATCAGCACGGAGAGGAACAGTGCGGTGAGCTTCTTGAGTTTCATGGGGTTGCCTCCTTCAATGTATCGTTCTATTTTCTCTGCTTTTCGCAGATTGGAACCGAAATTGGTTATTCCTGCCCGTAGAGGTGGCAGGCAACGAAGTGACCGGGGAATGCCTCGTGCAGCTGCGGCGTTTCCTGCTTGCAGCGCTCCGTGCATTGCGGGCAGCGATTATGGAACGGGCAGCCGCTGGGGCGCTTGAGGATGCTGGGCACTTCGCCCTGCACCGTCGTCACCTCGCGGTTTTCCTCAATTTCCGGGTCAGCGACCGGGATGGCGGACAGCAGCGCCTGCGTGTAGGGGTGCAAAGAATGCTCGTACAGTTCCTCGCAGGGGGCAATCTCCATCACGCGACCCAGATACATGACCAAAATCCGGTCAGAAATATGCTTGACGACAGCAAGGTCATGGGCGATGAAGATGTAGCTGATGCCCATCTCCGCCTGAATCTGCTCCAGCAGGTTGATAATCTGCGCCTGAATGGAAACGTCCAGCGCGGAAATCGGCTCGTCACAGATAATCAGCGACGGATTGGAGGACAGAGCGCGCGCAATGCCGATGCGCTGGCGCTGCCCGCCGGAGAATTCGTGTGCCACACGTTCCTTCAGCGCCGGGTCAAGGCCGACTTTGCGGAACAGCTCGTCCACACGCTTTTCGTATTCCGCATGGTCTTTCACCAAGTGGTGAATTTTCAGCGACTCGCCAACAATCGAACCGGCGTTTTGGCGCGGGTCAAGGGACGAGAAGGGGTCTTGGAAAATCATCGAGACTTTCGGGCGATAGGGCTTCAGCTCCTTGTCGCTCGCATGGGCGACGTCCTTGCCCTCAAAGATGATACGGCCTTCATCCGGCTCGTACATGCGCATGATGCAGCGCGCCAGCGTCGTTTTGCCGCACCCGGATTCGCCGACGACACCCAGCGTTTCGCCGCGCTTGATGGTAAAGCAGATATCCTCAATCGCCTTCACTTCGCCGACTTTGCGCTTCATGATGCCCTTGTAGACCGGGAAATACTTGCGCACGTCCTCCACCGCCAAGCAGTTTTCGCTCGACGGGCGGCGTTCAGGCGACGCGCCGTAGTCCTTGTGGCGCAGGCGTTCCTCGCCCTCCGCCAATTCCTCTTGCGTCAGGCAGCAGGCGGAGTAGTGGCCGGGGCGAACTTCCTTCATCGTCGCGTCCGTGTGCTTCAGGCACCGGTCGCAGCGATATTCGCACCGCGCGTAGAACGGGCAGTACTCCGGCCGCTGCGACGGCACAGGCGGCAGACCGTCAATCGGAATCAGGATGCGGTTTTTCGCATCATCCAAGCGGGGAATGGCGCGGAGCAGCGCGCGGGTGTACGGGTGCTCGGTGTGGTGGAAAATCTCCTTGCAGGTGGATGTTTCCATCATGTGCCCGCCGTACATGACATAGATGCGTTCCGCATAGCGCGCCACCAGCCCCAGATTGTGCGTCACCATGATGACGGCAGTGTTGGTTTCCTTCGCAATCTTGCGAATCATCTCCAGCAGCTGCGCCTGCGTGGTCACATCCAGCGCGGTGGTTGCTTCGTCAGCAATCAGAATATCGGGGTTAGGCGCCATCGCCATAGCAATCATGATGCGCTGGCGCATACCGCCGGAGAACTGCTGCGGGTAATAGTCGTAGCGGGATTCCGCGTCGGGGATGTTGACCATCTTCATGGCCTCAATCGTGCGCTTCTTCGCTTCCGCGGGCGACAGCTTCGTGTGCAGCAGCACGTTTTCCTGAATCTGATAGCCCACCGTCAGCACGGGGTTGAGGCTGGTCATTGGCTCCTGAAAAATCATGGAGATTCTGCCGCCGCGCACCTGCCGCATCGTTTCGCTTTCCTTGCCGTAGGAAAGCAGGTTGCCCTCGACACCCTCCAGATAGACCTCGCCGCCCGCTACTCTGCCGGGGCTTGCAATCAGCTGGAGCACGGAGAGCATCGTCACCGATTTGCCGGAGCCGGATTCGCCCACAATGCCGACAATTTCGCCGCGGTCAACGTGCAGGTTGACGCCCTCGATTGCGTTAAACTCTTTTCCTTCGTTCCGGAAGGTCGTCACAAGTCCTTGGACGGACAGCAGATGTGCCATTTTCGTTGCTCCTTCCGTTTTGATTACACTTCACCGCGCAGGCGCGGGTCAAGCGCGTCGCGCACGCCGTCGCCCAGCGTATTCAGGCAGATAACCAGCAGGGCAATCGCGATGCCCGGCGCGAGGGAGTAGATCGGATTCGTCAGCAGGAAGCTGCGGCCGCCGTTGACCAGCGCGCCCCACGTTGCCGTGGGCTTGGAAATGCCAAGCCCCAAGAAGCTTAGGCCCGCTTCGCTCAAAATCGTGTTGCCAACTTGCTGCGTCATGGTGACGATAATCGGAGAAATACTGTTGGGGAGGATGTGGTGGAACATCAGGCGGAAGTTGCTGTTGCCCTGCAGCTTGCCCGCCATGATATAGTCGCGTTCCTTGATGGACAGCACCTGTGAGCGCATCATGCGGATATACACCGTCGTGTTGGAGATACCAAGGACAATGGCGAGGTTCAGGATGCCGCCGCCGAACACGGCGCACAGGGCAATGGCGAACACAATCTGCGGTATAACGCGGACGGCCTCGCTCGTGCGGTTGATGATGTCATCGACGATGCCGCCGAAGTAACCGGCAATCATGCCCAGCGTCGTGCCGATGACGCAGGCGATGATAACTGCCAGCAAACCCACAATCAGCGACACGCGGCTGCCCGCAATCACGCGGGAGAGCAGGTCGCGGCCGTATTCATCCGTACCCAGCCAGTGGGCGGCGCTCATGCCTTGATTGCGTTCGGGAATCGAAATCTGGTTCGGGTTATAGGGCATCAGGAAATCCGCAAAGATGGCAACGAGGATAATCAGCAGAACGACGATGGCGCTGACCAGCACAATTTTGCGGGAGAATAACGTTTTGAAGAAGAGTTTGCGCTTCTTGGCGCGATAGGCCTTGCGCTCTTTCTGCGCTTGCTTTTTTTCCGTCTGTGTTGCTTCACTCATATCGTTATACCTCCTTTTCTCAAGCAATTTTGATGCGCGGGTCAACCAAGACGTAGATGATATCCGTAATCAGGTTGACGACGCTGGTGAACAGTGCAATCAGCAGCACGCATCCCTGAATCAGCGGAATGTCCTGCATGGAAATGGCATTCACCAGCAGCGACCCCATGCCCGGAATCACGAACACGTTCTCAACGAACACCGAGCCGCCCAGCATACCGCCCATGCGAAGACCCATCAGCGTGATGACCGGCAGCAGCGCGTTCTTCAGCGCGTGGATGTAGATGACCTTCTTGCCCTTGAGACCCTTTGACTTCGCCGTGCGGATGTAATCCTGACGAATCACTTCCAGCATGGAGGAGCGGGTCTGACGGGTGATGGAGGCGATACCGCCGATGGTCAGGCAGGTCAGCGGCATAATCGTGCGCCGCACGCTCTCGCCGAAGTCCTCCCACGGCCACACCCAGCCGCTGGACGGCAGCCATCCCAGCACAATCGTGAAGATGTACATAAGCAGAATGCCGAGCCAGAACTGCGGCAGGCAGCAGCAGATGTTTGCCGTCAGCGTCACCGCGGTGTCCGCCGGTTTGCCGCGCTTCACGGCGCTGATGATGCCAAAGAGGATACCCAGCGGCACGCTGATGAGGAACGCCAGCACGCTTAAGTACAGCGTCACCGGCACGCGCTCGCCGATAATCTGCAGCACCGGCACACTGTACGATGCTGAATGTCCAAAGTCACCCATGAGGGCATTTTTCAGCCACAGCACATAGCGAATCAGCACGGGCTTATCAAGATTCAGCTCTTGATACCACCAGTCATACGTTTCCTGCGAAATCTCACCGCCGAGCATCGCAGCAATGGGGTCGCCGGGCAAAAAGTCAATCAGCAGATACGTAATAAACGATACGATCAGCAGAATTAACAGTGTCTGCCCCAAGCGCTGGAGGATATACCGGGCCACAGTCTGCATCTCCTTCCACTGCGTTCCGAAACGCCGCATTTGCTTTCCGGTCGCTTTCTGACGGTATTATACAAGGAAATCCGCCTGCCGGTCAAGGCAAAACAACTGGAAATTCGGCTGTTTTTGTGTGATTTTTGCTCGAAAATCTCATATCGCGATACAAACGTGCGAATCTCGTGAAATTGTCGCAAGTGTGAGACGATTATGAAAATTGTGAAATCAAGATATGCAAAAAAACCCGGCGGCAGAATGCAAAGGAATGCACTATCTGCCGCCGGGCATGGGAAAACAGTTATAAATTTATTTTTCTTTTGTCATCACATAGGTCAGGTAGGCAGTCTTGCGGCCGTCTTCCTGCCCCTTCACGCCATCGTAGACCGTCAGATACAGGTCGGTGAAGATGTTCGGGCAGTCCCTCTGCCAGCAGACGACGTAACCGTCCGCCGTGATTTTCGCATGGATTTCCGCGCCGCTGCCGACATCCACCACGCCGGGAATTTCCGCCGCAGCCGTGCTGCTCACCACATCGTAGACGTGAAAGAGCGCATCCTCCGTCGGGATTGTCCCCGCGAGCAACTGCCGCTCACTATCAAGAATAACGTAATCCTGCACCAGCAACTGCTGTGTTTCCGGGTTAGTGACGAACGTCGCAACAAGCGTCTGTCCGTCCCGCTTCCAAATGCCGACGGTATAGTTGAGCAGCTTTTCGGGGCTTCCCCACTGCGCGGTGATTTCGTCCTGCGGCACGCCCGTCAGCGTATCCTCTGCCGCAAAGGCGCAGCAAGACAGTCCCAGCGCCAGCAGGAGGAGGAGGGAGAGAAGTTTCTTCATAGTGCAGCATACTCCTTTCGTTTTTCGCGCGGCAAACCTTTCAGTTACGCCGCTTCGCTCGCCGATGCAAACAAAAACACCTGAAATTCCTTGCCGGATTGGCTTTCTGCAATCATTTCGTCGCTGTAAACAGGCTTTTCGCCCACCCACACCTGATGGAAGCGCAGCGTAATGCCTTCTTTCACGTTGATTTCCACATACAGGCGAAAGTTCCCGTCGGGGTACGTCATGCTGAGTTTCTCATAGAGATTTTTTCCCACTGCAAGTGCAAGTTCTTTGAGCATAGCAAGCTCCGAATGCTTGATTTTGCCCGTATACAGGTGAAAGTGGTTGCAGAACGATTCGTATGCCGTGCACCCGGATGCAATGCACGCATCGGGAATCACCTTCGGCGCTCCCGTCATGCTCAATTCGTTCTCTTCGGCGGCGCGAATCAAGATGGCATCCTTGCAGCGAACCTGCTGGAATCGCATGGTCAGCAATGACGGCAACTCGCGCAGCATTCCTTGAATCTCTTTGCGCATACATCCTCCTTTCGATTCCATTTTTTCGCCCTCCCCTGCCTATTTCCCTGCTGATTCCCCATGCTGGCAGAAAAATTTACAATTTGCAGGGAAATTCTCCGCCACGCAAAAAGCAGCCCTCCGGATTTTCATCCAAGAGGGCTGCCCATTTTATCAGCTTACTTCGCCGCGTTTGCCGCCGCGATTTTCGCCTTCTGCCGCTTGTTGCAGCGCACCGTGCGCACAATCGCCAGCACCAGCCAGACACCCACGAGGGTGAATGCGCCGATGTTAATCCAGTGCAGGTATTCCTGCCAAATCGGGGGATTGTAGCCGATGACCTCCGCGTTCATGGCATTGGAGTTCACCAGCGCGTACATCACGTCCTTCACCGCGCGCATCAGCACAATCGCGTCGCCCGCGTCGGAGGTGTCACAGTCCATCCACATGGCGCTCTGCTGCGTCGCAAGATCAAGGCTGCCGCCGGCGTAGAACATCATGCGCGGAATCATGTACTGCGGAATGGTATTGAAGTCGCAGATAACCAGCCCGTTGAAACCCCATTCGTTGCGCAGGATTTCGGTCAGCAGACGGTAGTCGCCGCCCGTCCAGCGCGTTCCGATGCGGTTGAAGGAGGTCATGATACCGCGGGTTTCGCCCAGCTTGACGGTATACTCAAACGGCTTCAGGTAGATTTCGCGCAGCGCCTGCTCGCTCAGCCAGCTCAGGTCGCCGCCGATGGAGCGGTGCGTTTCCTGCTCGTTCGCGACAAAGTGCTTGACCGTCGGCAGCACGCCGCGGCTCTGGATACCCTGCACTTCCGCCGCGCCCATCATGCCGGAAATGAACGGGTCTTCGGAGAAATACTCCGAGCAGCGACCGCCGAAGGGGCTGCGGTGGATATTGACGCCGGGCGCGTAAATGCTGGAATACGGCTGACCCGTCGCCTTATCGCCAATGGTGCCTTCTTCGCCGATTGCTTCGCCCAGTTCGTTCATCAGGTTGATGTTCCAAGTGGACGCCATCACGGGTTCGGAGACATACTGGCAAGTGCCGTTGACCTGCTCTTTGCTCATGAAGCAGGTGAAGCCCGACGGGCCGTCGCCGTGAATGGTCGCCGGCAGACCGACGCTCTCCATCGCCAAGGTGTGGTATGCGCCGTTGTTGATGAGGGCAATCATCTCTTCCTCGTCGCAGCCCATCATCAGTTCTTCCCAGCGTTCGTCATCGTAGGAGACAACCGGCTCATAGCCTTCCGCTTCCGCAGAGGGCAGCAGGTCGCGCAGGGTCAGTGTGGGTTCTTCGCCAAACCACGGGTATTCTTCCGAATCAAAATCAGTCGGATTATTGTGCTCTTCGCTGCGAATTTCCTCATACAGGCGATCCGTGCCCGCGTGCTGCTGCGCGGTCTGCGGCGTGGGCCAAGTGCCCTCCCAGTCCGCGCGGCTGAGCATGGCGTCCAGCTGCCAGTCGCTGTCGAGGAAGTCCTCGGAATCGGTGTAGCGGTTGACGACTTCACTGTCCGTCGTCGGGTCGGTGCCAATTTGCACATCCGCCGCCAGATTCAGCGCAATCGCCTTTTCGGATTCATGCGCGTTGCGGGAGACATACAGCGTGTACTCGCCCGCTCCCAGTTCATAGCCGCTGAAACCGTTGCTGTTTGCGTCGCGGTAATCGTAGCTCGCCGCGGAATACGGGTCAAAGCTGACCGTCACCGTCTCGCTCTCGCCGGGCTGAAGGAGTTTCGTCTTTGCAAAGCCGACAAGTACCTTGTGCGCCTTTTCGATGCCGCCCAGCGTGTAGGGCGCGGAGGCGTACAGCTGCACCACTTCCTTGCCTGCGACGCTGCCCGTGTTCTTCACCGTCACCGGCACGGTGATGGTCGTGCCAAGTTCGATTTCGCTTGCGGAGGCATCGCCCACCGTCCAGTCGAACGTCGTGTAGCTCAAGCCGTAGCCGAAGGGATAGACGACGTTGGCATTGTACCAGTCCTCGCCGTCGGTTTCGCCGCGCGTCTCATAGTAGCGATAGCCGACGTAAATGCCTTCTTCGTAGTCCACGGAGTAGTACATGCCGCCGTCATACTTGTCGGTCGTGTCCGGCAGGCAGCCCGTGCCGAAGTTTACGAAGGACGGATTCTTGGTGAAGTCCGCCGCCCATGTGTCCACCAGACGGCCGGAGGGGTTCACGTCGCCGTTCAGAATTTCGCCCAGCGCGGTGATGCCGTTCGAGCCGGTGAAGCCAATCCACACCGCCGCATCAATCTTATCCGCAAAGGCGGCGTAGGCGCTGTCTTTGAGGAATGTCGCTTCAAAGCTGGAGGGCGTGTTGAACACAACGACAACGCGCTTGAACGTGCCGTCGGTGACAGCGGTCAGCAGATCAATTTCGTTCTGGTCAAGCTCCAGATAGTGGCTGTCCGGAGACACAGCGCCCTCACTGTCGCCTTGATAGCGGGGCAGGTCAAAGCCCTCGCCGCCAATGCGGGTGATGACGACCAGCGCCGCGTCGGAATAATCCGCATAGCTTTTCTTCACCGCGTCGGTGTACTTGTTTTGGGGCGTTTCAGCGGTTGCAATCTTCTGATTGTCGCCGTTGTCAAGGTCGCTGGAGTTCGCGGTGCGCACCGGGCCGGACTGGCTGCTCTCATAGAAGCGCTTCAGCGTCGGATTGGTGACGAAGCCCGCGTCGTTCAGGCTCTCATACAAGTTCTTGTTATTGCTCGTATCGAAGCCGCCCGAACCGGAGCCGCCATAGGACAGGTTCACACTGTTCTTGCTGAACACGGAAATCCTCGCGCCCTTGTTCATGGGCAGCGCAGCGTTCTCGTTCTTCAGCAGCACAAAGCCTTCTTCTGCCAGCTTCAGGTTAACTTCCTGCGCATTCGCAAAGGCTTCTGCCTTGTTCGTTGCCTTCTGTGAGGGGTACACAGAGGTCACTTCGTCACTGTAAATCGGGCGCTGGCTGCCGAACAGCGTGTCCATCAAGCCGCCGAGTTCACCCGCGCTCAGTTTGAAGTCGATGGCTTCACCAATCGCCGCCATCGGCTTGTCCAGCAGGCTGTTCATGTTGCCCGGCAGACCGACGACCAGATAGTTGCCAACGCAGTCCGCCAGCAGCACGATAACCGTCACAATAGCCCAGACGACCAGTGCTTTGCTCTTTTTCGGACGATTCTTCTTTGCCATAGGTTTGTCTCCTTATTTTGCAGAAATGGCGGTGTATGCGGCGGAGTTTGCCGCATACACCGCTGCTTGAGGAGGAGCAGAGGGGAAATGAGGAGAATCCCCCTTGCTTATGGATTACTTCTGGTAGTTGCCCGTCGCCGGCTCGTTGTGGTTCTCGTCCCAAATCAGCACAGCTTCCGTCGTCACCTTCACGCAGTCCACAATCGGGGCATACGCCTTGAAGGTCGTGCCGTCCACCTCATTGGTGTTGTTCGTCATCAGCTGAATCAGGTTCGCGCCCTTGTTCAGGTGCACGCCCTTGATGGAAATCAGGTCGGCGCACTGCGGCATACTGCTCTGCGTCGCCTCGATGGTCACGCGCGGATAGCTCTTCGCTTCGCCGTTGACAATCACCTGATAGTCGTTGCCGTCGTAGGACATGGTGACGAATTCGCCCGTGATGCTCACGTCGATGTTCGCGTCATCCACATCCATATCGGACGCGATGTAGAACTCCAGCGAGATGCCGCTGGCGTAGAGGTAGCCGACCATGCGGTTGCCGCTCGCGCCGACGGACTCATTGTAGATAATCATGCTTTTTTCCTGCGCAGAACCGGAGTAGCTGGGGCCAATCTTGCCGGTCAGGTCGGTATCCTCCGCCTCAAAAACATAGGTGTTCTGACCGGACACGGTTTTGTTCCATGCCGCCTTGATGGTGGTGTCAGCCATAATCGGCTGGGAGAAGTCGAAGTCGCTGCCGTTTTCGTCCACCCACTTGTCAAAGGCATAGCCCGTGCGTTCGGGGTTGGCGACAGGCTGCTTGACCTGCGTGCCGACTTCAACGGGGTAGGAATACTGGTTCAGGAGAACGCCATAGTAGTCATAATCAAACGTCACGGTGACAAAATCCGCGCCAACCTTCTTCCAGAAGGCATACACGGTCGTGTCGCCCGTCACGGGAGCTGCGAAATCATAGGTGTGCGTGTAGTCCGCATCGGCGTACCACGCGACGAACTCATAGCCGTCGCGCGCGGGCGCAGCAGGTTCACTGGCGGTGCCGCCCTTGGAAACTTCCTGCGTGGATGCAGCGGGCGCGCCGTCGTAGTTCAGGTCAAAGGTCACGACGCACATGCCCGCAACAACCTCAATCTTGAACACGACGCGCTTTTTGCCGACCGTCGCGGTCACATTCTTGGTGTTCGCGGTCTTCATCGTGGGTTTGGACAGCTTGACGCTGCTGTCCGTCATGGCGACGATTTCCGTCGTGCCATCGTCGTAGGTAACTTTCAGCGTGCCGCCCTCGGCAGAAAACTCTTCGCCGATGACGTACACCGTCTTGTTGGGCATGGTTTCAACCTCGACGGAGGTCACTTTCTTGTCATCCGCCAGCGCCGAGCCTACACCTGCGCCAAGAGGCAGACAGACAGACAGCACCACAGCAAGGCACAGAGAACCGAATTTCTTCAGCCAGTTCATTTTTTTCTCTCCTAATTGTAGATAGTAGGCTTGGCGAAAAAGCCAGCCGCCAGACCGCCGACGCGCAGCGTTCGACAGCCCGGCGGCTTTTGCCCCACCCCGCGCCTGCGCCGCAAGAGGATGCAGCGTCAGGCGCGGAGCAGACGTTTGTTCACAAACCGTGAGGATTCAGAGGAATTACTCGCCGATGGTCAGCGTGAAGGTACGGGTGACTTTCGTCGCCGTGGGAGAGCCCACATGCACGTTGTTCGGGAAGCGAGAGCCGAAGCCGCGAACCAGCGGAATCTGCAGCGTCACCGTGATTTCCACTTCGCCCGCCTTGGTCGGCGTGCCGGTGATGGCCAGCGCGGAGTTGTAATCGTAGGTGATGCCCTGATAGGCGGTGACAGGCGCCATGACCTTTTCCGCCGTCAGACCGTATTCCGCCAGCTTCGCAGCATCCTCATCGGAAACGCGGAACTCGTAGAGATACGCCTGATAGTAGTTGCCCGCTTCGACGTCCGCCGTTTCAAGGTAACGGGCGTCAGTCGCTTCGATGTCCGCGAACGCCAGCGCGCCCAGACCGTCGTAATTGTTGCCCTGCACCTGAGAAGCGTCCTTCCAGTACCAGTTCTGGATACGGAGGGTGCCGCCGACGCTGTCGCCCGTGCCCGGCAGAATGGTCTTGCCACCGAAGCCCTGCATTTCGCCCTGCGCAACCGGTGTGCCGTCGGTGTGCTTGACCGTGCTGACGAAGCGCGGGTTGACCTTGACGAGGCTTTCATACGCATAGTAGGGAGCATCCACCGTCACGTTCGCCGCTTCGCCCACCTTGAGGGAAGTGGTGCTGACGTGCAGCGCGTCCACCACGCGGATAACCGCCTGTGCGCCGAGGGTGATATATCCGTCGATGCCGTTCAGCTTGATGTCAACCGTCCATTCGCCTTCCGCCAGAGAGCCGTCGGACGTGACAACGCCAGCGTCGCTCATCGTGAAGCCTTCGGGCAGCTGCGCGCCGTCCGCCAGGGTGATGGTCGCGATGTCCACATTGCCGAAGGAAATCGGCAGAGACTGCGCGGCATAGCTGTCGAATTCGAGGACACAGGGTTCAAAGCCGATGTAGCCATTGTGCACCGCGCTGCTGTTGGCGTAGTTCCACAGGATTTCCTGCGCACTGCGGCGAACCGCGGCGTAGTGGGTCTGGGAGAGGAACGTGCCTTCCGCGCCGTCGCTGACGCGGACACAGTTGCCATCCGCATCCCAAGCGCCGATTTCCAGGCCGATGTCCGGCAGCGTCGTGCCAGCGCCCAGCACCTGATTGTCGCCCTGACGCACCATCAGGTCAAGCGGGCAGTATGTGCCCTGCCATGCGTCGGTTTCAAAGATGGCGCGGTTCGACCATTCGTTGCGAACCAGCTTGTGCATCGCAAGGTTCAGCTGGCTGTTGACCATGCCGATGCGGTTGAAGGAGCTCATCACGCCCGTAGAGCGACCGACTTTAAGCGCGTACTCGAAGGGCTTGGCGTAGATTTCACGGATAACCTGTTCGGTCGCCCAAGTGGACACGCCGCCGTTCAGGTCGCGGTAGGATTCCTGATCGTTGAGCACCATGTGCTTGATATGGCAGGTGACGCCCTTGGAGGTCACGCCCGCAACGACTGCCGCCGCGAACTTGCCGCCGTGCACGCCATCCTGGCTGTAATACTCAACGTTGCGGCCGGAGAGCGGGCTGCGGTGAATGTTCATCGCGTTGCCCTGCCAGTAAGAGCAGCCTTTGAAGAGCGCTTCGTTGCCCATCATGACGCCGACTTCTTCCGCGAGGTCGAGGTTGAAGGTAGCCGCCAGAATCGGGGGGCAAGCCCAGAGCGTGCCGCCAGAGAGCTGCAGAGGCGTTTCATTCACGCCCGCGCCTACAACGTCCACCGCGTCAATGGCTTTCACGCCGCCGCCGTTGTTGACGAGGCTCGCCATTTCTTCCCACGTCAGCTGGTTCATGAATGCTTCCCACTTCTGGGAACCTTCGTCGTCGCCCTGCACAACTTCGCCGTCTTCAATCTTCAGGCTGAAGTCGATGCCCGCCATGTCCATAATGGAGATGGGCGCCTTTTCGCCTTCAGTGCGGGTCGCCGCCTGCGTCCAAGTGGACGGGATGCCGTCCTCATTCACGAACCATTCTTCATAGCCCTGATCCATGTAGGAGCGGTAAGAATACTGACCGTCCAGCGTCGCCAGCGTGTCATCAGAGATTTCACGATCCGTCTTGGATGCCGGTGCGGGCTGAGTCAGACCCGTCGCACGGCTGATCATGCCGGAAAGCAGCGAGTCGTTGACGGATGTGAAATCATCAACAAACAGGGATTCAATCTCGTTGCCGGTGATGTAGTCGGTGGTGCAGTTCATGCCCGCCGCCACGGTGTAGGTTTCGGACAGCTTCACATCGTGCGAGTTGCTGCGCGCGGTGATGACGTAGTCGCCCGCTTCCAGCTCATAGCCGGTGTAGCCATTGGCGTTGGCGTCATTCCAGTCGTAGCTCGCCATGTCCTGCGCAACCCAGGCAACGGTCACCGTCTGAGACTGACCGGGCTGAAGCAGGTCGGTCTTGGCAAAGCCGACGAGGTTCGCGCTCGCCTTTTCAATGCCGCCCTTGGTGTACGGCGGATTGGCGTACACCTGCACAACTTCCTTGCCCGCCACGTCGCCGGTGTTGGTGACCTTCACCTGCATGGACAGCTTCTGGAAGGGGTCGGTAATCGCGGTATCCGCCGCGGGCATCAGTTCCCAGTCAAAGGTCGTGTAGCTCAGGCCGTAGCCGTATGGATACAGCACCTGAGAATCGTACCATTCGTCGCCGGAGCCGGGGTTTTCGGCGTTCATGTCGTCCGCCGCCGTCTCGTAGTACTTGTAGCCAACATAGATGCCTTCGCGGTACTCAATGGTGGCGTACTTGGTCGCTTCGCCATTGTGATAGAAGAAAGCATCCATCGTGTCGCCGTTTTCATCAACGTTCTGCGTCTGGTTGCCGAAGTTGGTGAAGGACGGGCCCTTGGTGAAGTCGCGTTCCCAAACTTCCACGGTGTGGCCGCTGGGGTTGACTTCGCCGGAAATCAGCTTGCCAATCGCCTCGATGGCATTGTTGCCTGTGTTGCCGACCCAGAAAATCGCGTCCACGCCGTATTCGCTGGTCGCCTTGGGTTCAGCCAGTTCGGGAATCTGCAGGATGTTGGAGGAGTTAATCAGAACGATAATCGGCTTGTTCGGATAATGCTCCTTGACGTGCTTGACCAGCGCCTTCTCGTTGTCGTCCAGCATCAGCTCATGGTCGCGGGGGTTGCTGTGGTCAGTCACGTTGCTGACCAGCTTGTCGCCGCCCTCAGAGCCCGTGCGGGAGAAAACGATAATCGCCGCGTCGCCATAGCCATTGTAGGAGCTGATGGTTGCCGCTGAATAGTAGTTCATCGGCAGTTCATTGCTGGTCGTACCGAGCGTCTTGTGCTTGGTGTAGAGATCAACCAGCTTCGCATTCACGCGGTAGCCGGCATTCTCCATCGCCATTTGCAGGGTGCTTTCGGCAATGCCGTTCGCGCCGGTGGAGCCGCCTGCGGAGCCGCTGGTGGACGCAATCAGCGACACGGAGTGCATACCGAACAGGGACACCTTGCCGCCCTTTGCCAGCGGCAGGACATTGTTCTCATTCTTCAGCAGCACGAAACCTTCGCTTGCCACTTCAATCGCGAGATCCTTGGCAATCTGCTGTTCTTCTTCCAGCGTCATATAGTCGGTGTAATACCGGGCATTCGTTCCGGCGAACCCGTAGGTATTGCCGGTCGGCGTTACGGTTTCTGCCGCCGCAAACGTAGCCGTCAGCCCAACGACTGCGCTCAGCGCCAGCGCCATCAGCCGATGGCTCTTTTTGCTCTGGAACACGATGTTTGTCCTCCTCATTGATTCGTGTTGAAAAACATTGCTTCTCTTCCGTTTTGAGACGGAAGAGAAGAGAAAAGAAACGTGAATGCTGCCCTCCTTCTTCGGGAAATTCCCATGATCCTCTATGTGAGCGTCCTTCGGCAGGGGATTCCGTCGGACGACTCATTGCGCTTTTTGTTGGATTCGTTTGTTTTGATGCCGTTTCCGACATCCGCAAGGATAGTATACATGCTTTGTGAACAAATTGTGATTGAGCCACTTTTTCTGCGTTTTTAGCAACTTTATTTGCATCGGCGTTACCGGAGCATACAAAAAGCGCCCGGCTTTCGCCGAGCGCAAAGGAATTGCGAATCAATCATGTCGGGATAGGCAGCATAATCGACAACCGAAATATGCCGTTTTCGGCGCTGATTTTCAGGTCGCCGCCGTACTTCTCCGTCAGCGTCTTGATGGAGCGTGTGCCGAAGCCGTGGTATTCTTTGTTCTCCTTGCTCGTCTGCGGCAGCCCGTCCACAAAGCGGATTTCGCCCGCATAGTAGTTCTGGCTGTCAATCAGCAGCAAATCACCCGTCGTGCCGATGGTCAGGGAGATGATGCGTTTCTCCTCCTCCGTCACGGTCTTTGTCGCCTCAATCGCGTTGTCAAGGATGTTGCCGAACAGGGCGTAAATGTCGCTGTCCTCCATGAAGCCGATGCGCCGTCCGTCCGCCAGACACGTCATCGTGATGCCCAAATTCGTACACGCCAGCATCTTGCCGCTCAGCGCCACATCCAGCGCGGCATTCTGCGTGTGCGGCGCCGCATCGTAGATGTTGACCAGCTGACCGATTTTTTTCAGTTCTTCCTGATAGCCCGCATCGCCCAGCGCGGCGATTTGGTGGCGGATATCGTGGCATTTGAGGTTGATGGCGTCGTGAATCTGCCGCTCCTGCTCATAGCGCCGCTGCTCGCTGTACAGCATCTGCGCCGCGACATCCGCCTTGCGTTCGTTTTCCGTTTCCCGCAGATGGCTCATGCAGACGACAATGGTCAGCAGGGAGAACACGGCGCTCATGATGTTGTGGCAGTTGCTCAGTTCGCGGTTGCCCGCCGGGGTCACGTGGTACAGCGTCAAGTCCAGCACGACCGAAATCGCCACCACGCCCACGCCCATAAACAGCATCATGCAGCTGCTCATATTCGAGAAGTCCATAACCGTCCGCTGACGCCGCTTTCCCACCAGAATCCGGTAGTAGCTATACAGTGCTATCGCCATCAGCGCCAGCAGACAGCTTCTATCCAGCAGCACCGGGAAATTCGGCAGCGAATGGCGTGGAATCTGGATGATTCTTTCGCACATATTCTGAATCGAATACGCCACTGTGACCGCATACAGCGCTTGACAGAAATTTGCCCGGCTGCAAAAGGGAACGGACAGCATGAACAGCACAAACGCTGTTATATAGCGAATTATGCCTATTCTTGTGCCCTGCATGTTCAGCCCCACATACGGGCGGGTGGCATACATCCAGCAGAATGCCAGCAGAAGCGTCAGCGCGACGCGCAGGTAGAAGTGCTTGCGCTTCTCCAAGCAAGATGCCGAAATTGCGCAGCCCGTACCGACGGAGAGGATAAACGGCAAATCGTCACGCACGGTGTCTACGAGGTATTCCCATGTCAGCATATGATTCTCCCTCCTTACTCCGCCATGCCCGCAAGGTGCAGCGCGGACAGGAACTCCTTGCGCCTGCCGCGGCTGATGGGGAAGGTACGCCCCGCCACCGTCGTATCATTGCTGCCCACATGCGTCACGAAACGCAGATTGACAATCGTCTGATTGTTGACGCGGAAGAACACATCCGGCAGGGCATCCTCCACTGCTTTCAGCGTCCCATACGACCGCATAATCCCCGATGCGGTGACAAATTGAATATGATGGTCATAGATTTCAACATAGTGCAGCTCATTCGGGCGCAGGCGCGTCGTTGTGCCGCCGCTTTGGATGACGACTTCCTCTTCCGATTCTACCATGCAGCGGTTCAGGATGCGCGGAAGCTTCAAGTCCAGCGCAGCGGCGGTAATGGGCTTCAGGATATAATCCGTCGCCTCGACCTCGTAGCTTTCCACCGCATACTGCGCCAAGCTCGTCAGGAACACCAGCACCACCGTGTGATCCATCTCCCGCAGCTCGTGCGCCGCCATCATCCCGTTCAGCCCCGGCATCCGAATGTCCATAAACACCAGCTCATACTGGTGCTGATACGAATCCAGAAACGTATTGGCATTCGCAATCCATGTAATGGCAAACCGTTTGCCATTCTTCTGCGCATACGCTTCCAGCAGGGCAGTCAGCCGCTTCGCGTCGCTTTCGTGATCTTCCACAATGGCAATTCTCAGCATCTGCTCGCCCCTTTTCGCCGGAGGATAATTCCTCGTGATTTAGTACTATTATACCAGATTTTTTGCCAAAATCAAGGCAGGTTTCAACAAGGCGATGGACGAATGCAGAGATTTCATGTCACCCGATTTGCGGAGGAAGGCACAAAAAAGCGGCGCGCGTCCATTTTGGGGGATGTGCGCCGTCGGGGTGTGATGTTGCTTATTCATCCTCCGGCATATCCGTATCTTCGCAGAAAAGAACCGTCACATTCTCCTTCTGCATCACATATTCTGCGTTGCCCAAATAGCGGTCAGCGTCCGCATCAAAGGGCAGTGTAATGCGGTATTCTGCATCATCATCATCTATGCTGAAATATTCGCTTCCAATGTATTGGGGCAAACTCCACGCATGGAACGTCAGCTCTGTAACGGGCGTTCCCCAGAAGAGTTGGTCGCCAATGAACACAATCTGTTCCGGGAAAACGAACCGCTGAATCTGCGTGTAGGAAAACGCCGCTTCACCGATGAGATACACCGAATCCGGCAGCCGGATCTGCTGCAAGGCATAGCATTCGCTGAAGCAGAAGTCATCCACAATGAGCAGTTCGCTGTTCGCGCCAAATTCTACTTCCGCAAGGTTCGCGCATTCCCAGAACGCAAACGCGCCCAGTATCTTGCAAGAATCCGGCACAACGACCTTTTCCAGCAAATCATTGCCCACAAAGGCAAAGTCCCAGACATAGCCGATGCCGTCTGGAATCACGAAGCAGGCATCGGTGCGCGTCTTTGGATACAGCAGCAGAATGTCCCGCCCATACAGCACGCCGTCCACGCAGGTCAGCTCGTCCTCCGTCAGCCCGAACGGAAGTTCCTGCCACTCTTTGTAATATTCCGTGAGCAAGTCCGATATTTCCGGCGATCCCGCCTGTGCGGGCAGGGCGGACATCAACAGGAAAAGCGCTGTGAACAGGGAAATCAACTTTTTCATATGGGGGAATCACCTCCAAATCGTTGTGTGCGGGGAATTTGTGCCGTGCTGCGCTTGGCGAGATAATTGTTTCACGCGCCCGGCGCATCCGCGATGGTCAGCGTTTCATTTTTCCGTGAACGTATTCTTTTCCGGCTGATATTTTCCCTTCGTGCCGTCCGCCGTCTCCACATCAAACCAGCCATCCTCTGTGGTGTAGTTCTCCTCCACGCGCACGAAGTCGGTTTCCTGCACATGACCCTCTGTGTCCACGAACCAGACATGCCCGTCGCGGACGAATCCTGAATATCCGCCGGAAAACTCGGTGCAGTAGTCCGCCCATTCATCCAGCAGCATCTTGCCGCTCGGAATGTGCAGCAAATTCACGCGCATGGTATCCTCATCCGCCGCCACCCAGACGACATCGTCCGCCACACCGCCCATCCAAAGCCACTGCATTTCCGTCACCACCGCGCCAGACTGGTCTAACAGCCCGTAGTTCCCGTCTCCCCCACGATTCCGCAATGGTGATGTACGCGCCGCTTGAGAACATCATCGGATATTCCGCCACGAACGCGCGCTTCTGCCAATCATAGAGGTAGAACGAATCCGTCTCGTCGCTGTACACAATCGCGAATTTGCCCACCACCTCAATGGATGCAAACGCGGGCGGCAGAAGCGTTTCGCCGTCTGCGGACTGCAAGCCCATGTAGTCCTCTTCCCCAAGGTTGGGGCGGAAGACGGTGATGGTCGTCACTTCGGGCACGGCGGGGGATTCCGCCAGCACCGCCGGGGCTGCGCATGAGACGGACAGAGCTGCCGTCAACAATACCGCTAAGAAAATACGCTTCGCTTTCATATTGTTTCTCCCTCTTACATCAGCCCAGCAAACCAGTCATCCATTCGCCACGCCCTCACTCCACCCGGTCGAGTTCTTCCAGCATGTCCTCCAGCAAATCTTCCGCCGCCGTATCCGTCCAGTTTTTGCCGTTCGGGAAGACGCGAATCGTGGCGTCCGGGTGCGCTTCCAGCAGGTCACAGAAGTCATGCACGTCCATCTTGAAGAACGGCTTGTCCGTGCAGACGGCGGCGGCGAACATTTCCTCCGGCCATACGGAAATCACGCCCTCGTCCGGCAGCGGCTGATTCGGGTCGCAGTCCAGCCAGACCGATTCCCAATCCGCCACGGTCACAGCGAAACTCTTGTAGCGCTTGTGCGGCGCGGCGTTCATCAGGCCGTCGAACTTGTTGTAGGCGCTTTGTTCTTTGGGGTTCTGCTTGTTCATGGAGATTTCTCCTTCAATTATTCGTCTTGTTTTCTTGCTTCCAGCAGTTTCCTGCCATTGTCCCGATACCACGTCAACGCATCATCAAAATACGACTGCACAGCCTGATCCATATCATTCTTCTGCAAGTTCCATTCCCCCACCTCCAAGCGAATTTGCAGCCGCTGTTCATCGGTCAGGCGGTAAAACCAGACATAATCAAGCTGCGCCGCGTGGGGGATAAATTCAAACAGCATACTGTCCGGATAGCGCTCCTTTACTTCCTCAAAAAGCGTTTTCTTCCACTGCTCCACATTCTCCTGCGTGATTTCTCTGCCAAAGATATAGTAGAATGTCGTCCACGCATTAACATAATAGCAAATCTGCCACAAAAACCGCTTTTTCGTGCGATACTTTTGCAGCCCCCACGAAATCACGTCCAGCAGGAAATCCTGATATAGGTCATACTCGTTTTCTGCTTCCCACGGTTCACCCAGCACCGTCAAGTCATCCACATATTCCACATAGTCTACCATCTGCTGCAACGCCAGCACGGTCAACCCTTCGGACGGTGGCTCTTTCTGCCACACCTCCCGCAGATAGCGGTAAACCGGGAGGCGTTTCCCCTGCCGCTCCAGATGATACACGTCCGCTTTAATTGCGAGAATATCCAGCATCCCGATGCCCCTTCCCTCAATAAAAATACTCCTGCAAAACCAGCAGCGTCACCAACGCCACCTTGCCCACCACATCTGGCACATACCGCTTCGCGCGTGTCTTCGCCAACGTGCCTCCCTTCCTTTCACCTGATTTTCCTTTCTTCTGATTTATTCGCGGCGGCGTGTTTGTTCTCCTGCTTTTTCCCAGCGTCGGGGGCTGTTTTTACAATTCGCGCAGATTTTTTCGCAAGAAAAAGCGATTCCCGGCAGGAACGCCGAGAACCGCAGGGGATGATGTTCACTTTGCGCCGCGCGCATTTTCTTCCCTTTGGCGCACTTCCCGACTGTTGGCAATGAAGCGCGCAATGCACGCCGTCGCCAGCGCTACGAAAGCAATTGCCCAGAAGATGATTTGATAATCCTGATAGATGTTCAGCAGGGGTGACCGATGCAGGATGGTTCTCTGCTCGCCATCCGGCGCTTCCCTCACGATGTCCACGCCCGAAAGCAGGTAGGTATTTCCGGCATCGTCCTCTGTCCGGCGGCATTCCTCCGCCCGGAGCGTTTCCAGCATTGTCTCTGCCGCGTCGCCCGTCAGCCGCTGAACGAATTGATCCGCCTTGAAGCAGTAGAGTTCCGACTGCTCCCGAAAGTACATTTCGTCGTCCTTCGCATAGAGCGCAGAAATGCCGTGATGATTCTTGTTGGTCATGTTGACGGTATACAGATAATTGCCCTGCAAGTCGTAGACCTTCACAAGCTGCAACGCATCAAACAGCAGATACAGGCGATTTCCCGCGACGATGGGCGAATTGACGCGGCTCCAATACTCTCTGTCCTCCTGAAAGACGTTCGGAACGCCGTTCTGCGCCGAATGCCGCCACTTTTCCAGCGTCTCAAACCCAGCCACCCAGAACATCCCCGCCACAAGCGCGATGATGACTGCCCACATGACTACACCCGTCAAGTCCGATTTTTTGCTTTTTGGCATCTGCGATGCTCCCCTTCTACTCAATTCGCACCTTGTACCCAAATGGTTCTTCTATCGTACCGTCCCGCATCTTGTCCCACTGCTTATCAGTCAGAATGAATCTATACGAGATGCTGGCGGCGGGTTTGCCGTTCTCGTGATATTCAAAGCAGGTCAGCAGCAAGCCATAAAAGCACATTTTCTCGCCGCGACTGAAACACCAAACCCCCCGCGCCGTCACACGCTTGCGGTCGTCGCGAACATAAACCATCAGCTCGCTGATAGGTCCGCCGTTGGCGGAATAGCTATAAATGCTGATGTTATCCGTCCAGTCCAGCACGCGGTGCGCTTCTACGGTCACCAGTTCCTTTTCCCGAAGGCAGGATTTTTCCCTCATTTCCGCGCAAAGCAGTTCTCCCTCTTCATCCAGATAATACGCAAAGTATTCCGCGGCTTTTTCGGGAATTTCCCGGCGGAACTGCCCTTTCCGCACATTGCCCACGCCCTCGTTGATGGGCGACGGCTCATAGTTGCCCATCGGGGTCATGTTTTTCCCCACCGTCGAATAGCGGATGCTGACGCTACTACCGATGTTCTTTTCCCGCAGCTCCTCCACCGTCAGCGGATGAAGCGCGTACCAGTCCGCAGCCTTTGTAACCGCGATAATTGCCTCTCGAAACATTCGTGCATTCCTCGTTTCTGCGCCTTGGGTCCTCCATCTTCTGTATTCGCCGCCCACGTCCGCTTTCCCTGCTCACCGCACCTCTTCCAGCGCATACAACCCCGCGAAGTACGCCCGAATCTCCCCGCCCTGCTTGGTGAAGGAGCAGGGAATCCGCACAATATCATTCCGCCTGTTCGCCAGATTCAGCTGGAACAGCCCGCGGATTCGCCCCGCCGTCAGCGGTTTTCTGCTCAGCACAACGGTTTCCCAATACTTCGCGTCTGTATACAGATACGCATACGGGAACGCATCCAGCGGGAACGTCTTTTCTACCTGCCCAAATGCTTCCCCGACGGTCAACCGTCCATCTGCAAGCACCACATACTGCCTCTTTGTGCATCGGCTGTGCATCAGGAGCGCAACAGTTGCCACAATGTCTGCAAGAATCGCCAGCAAGAATGCCCACTCGCGAATCCACATAATAAAGCACAAGGTCAGAAACAGCGACAACGCCGCCGCGAAAATGCCGAGCATCCGAAAAAGCACCTAGAATCCACGGTCATAGAGGTAGACTTTTCGTTCCATTCATCCTTCTCCTTTGCGCCCCCGCATTGACAACCGCCGCTTTGTGTACTATACTGTACACAGTAAATCGACAATGGAGGGAAACGTCATGCCGCGCAGAAAGTTTGACACCACCCAGCGGGGAATATCCGACACTCACACTGATGCGCCTATCGCCACGAGCATTTGTGAGAACAAGCTGGTCTATGCCGAACGGATTCGCACCCTGCGAGCAGCGGCGAACCTATCGCAGGGCGAGCTGGCGGAAGCCATGAACCTGGGGCGCGCGGCGATTTCCAACTGGGAGACAGGGCGGACGCGCCCGGACATCGCCAACATCCCGCGCCTATGCAACGTGCTGGGCATCACCGTTGCGGCGTTCTTCTCCGACACGCCGGAGGAAGCGGGCTGGAACGACGCCGAGCGTGCCCTCATGCGGAACTATCGGAAATTGAGCGCAATCAATCAGGATCTGCTTTCCGCGACCGCGCAGACGATGGTCGCGCTGGAAGAGCAGTATCCGGGGCTGCCGAAGCGTCCCGCCACGCCGAAACTGACGCCCGAACCCGCGCGCTTAGAGCTGCTGGAACTGCCATATGCGGATGATCCGGTTGCTGCAGGCACGGGCGACAGCGGATTTGCCGCCAGCGGGCACACGACGTTCCTGCACGCGACCCCCGCCACGCGCGGCGCGGACATGGTATTCCGCGTCAACGGCGACAGCATGGAACCGAAATATCCCGACCACTGCAACGTGCTGGTGAAATTCACCGACGAGCCGCTTGGTTCGGGCGATATCGGCATCTTTCAGGTGGACGGCGCGCTGTACATCAAGCAGTACCAGTCCGACGGTCTGCATTCGCTGAACAAGCACTTCAAAATCATGCGCCGCAAGTCCTACGACGAAATCAAGACCATCGGGCGCGTCATCGGGATTCTACCGGACAGTGATTTCGCCACAAGCGCGGAAATTCAAGATTTTCAGACACAGGAAAGTCAAAATTGACTAAGAACCAGCCCGTCGGCAGCTTAGGTGTCGGCGGGCTGGGGCGTATTGTGTTATCTTCGCTGCGCTTCCGGGGCGGAAGTGGTTTTTTCGTGCCAGCTCTCCTGCTCAATATAGTCCGGCATCACCGCGTTCGGATTGTACTGCCACGTTTCGCCATCGTATTCGTAGCACAGAATGCCCACGTCGCCGGATTTCACCCACAGATTGTAATTATCCGCTTCAAAGCAGATTCCCCAGAAGTCCAAACGGCGGACAGGCGAAAAGGAATACAGCAGCTCGCCACGTTCCTCGTCCGTAATGTCCAGCCGAACCATCATTTCCGTCGCGTCGATGTCCACGCGCAGGCGCCCGTCGAAGCTGTGAATCGTCTCCATCTGGAACACGCTGTCGTTCATTTTTTCGTCCTGCACCGATCCGCCGGTCGTGAACGAGAGGACGATGGCTAACATCAGGGTTAGAATGTCTTTCAGCATGGGATGTACCTCCTTGTTTTCCGACGCGCAGTCCTCCTCCGCCCGAAACGTGCTGGATTTCGACCAGATTGGTTGCTGTTCGTCACTGTGCTATTCGACGCCCCCCATTTCCTTCTTTTTTCTGTTTCGGGCGGAAGAATTTACAATTGGGCATTTCGTTTCACGCTCGCTTTTCTCGCAGCGCTTGGCAGTATGCATCAAACGTAATTTCAAACCGAACCAGCCGCGGCATTTCCGCCATCTGCTGAAATCCGCAGGCACGGACGCAGCGAATCGAGCGGAGATTCTGCGGCATCACTTTCGCAACAACCCGGTCGGCGCGCAGGTGCAGAAACGCCTTCGACAGCGCCGAACGCACCGCCTGCAGACTAAGCCCATGACCCCAGAGCGCATCCTCGCCAATCACATACACAATTTCGTACGCTCCCTCCATCGCCGTCGGCAACAGTTTCACGAAGCCCACGCTCTCGTTTTCCTGATGACAGACCATGAAGAAATGCCCCGTACGGCACAAATGGTACTGGTACATCGGTTCAGGCACAGACCGCACAAGCTGTTCCAGGGACTGCGCCACGTCGGGCGCTTCGTTCAGGTACTTGGTCCCATTCGGATTTCTCATCCAGCGAATCATGCGCGTAATGTCCGCATGACAAATTTCCATACGCAAAAAAGCAGAAGCGGCTTTTTTCATATCGCTTACCTCACAGTAAAATACTTAAAAGCCCTTCTATGCGCAGTGCATCAACGGTTCTTTTATATGATGTTATACTGATTATAACACAGGAAGCCAGAAAAGTCAAATGCTGCCACGGATGCGGATGGGCAATCAAAAGCAAAAACAGACAAACAAAAAGACCAGCCATAAATGACTGATCTTATCGCTCCCCAGGTAGGGCTCGAACCTACAACAACTCGGTTAACAGCCGAGTGCTCTGCCATTGAGCTACTGAGGATTATGGAATCCGGCAGCGACTTATCCTCCCGGGCCGTGTCCAGCCAAGTACTTTCAGCACTGGAGAGCTTAACTTCTGTGTTCGGGATGGGAACAGGTGGAACCTCTCCGTCATTGCCACCGGAAATTGTGGCTATTTAGTTGCTTCGACTTTCTCTTTCTTGCCTTTCAGAAAGAGAAGGGTCGAAGACCCCTGCACCCTGACAACTGCACATCGAATGATTCTTCAGACCGTTCCAATTAGTTCTCAGTTTTCTGTTTCAGATTTGCTTTCGCTTGACTTCGCATTGCTTACGCTCCGCTCTGCCATCCTCATTTTCAGCTTTCAAGCGTTAAATGAAGCTTTCGACCGATTAGTATCATCAAGCTACACGCCTTACAGCGCTTCCACCGATGACCTATCTACCTGGTAGTCCTCCAGGGGTCTATTGT
>OJKC01000272.1_pt1 | contig 49878 bp, 42 predicted proteins | sample 1596401 | NCBI WGS metagenome assembly OJKC01 (sample SAMEA4350162, study PRJEB24818) | metagenome | biome: human; feature: gut; material: faeces | place: Denmark | collected 2013-09 | reverse complement strand
GCACCGAAAAAGAGCGCGTCTTGTGCAGAGCCGAGGCGCGTCGCCGCAGGCATACTGGATGTCTGTCAAGGCGGCGCAACGACGGGGCTGCGCGAAACGCGCCTTTTGCGGCGTATGTTTTCTTATGCCAGGCGGCCTAAAGGGCACTTGCTTCCTACGGGATGCCGCCCCCTACAAATGACAGCCTTTTTCGACACAGCCCGCTGCATAAAATGCAGCGGGCTTTTTGCACCGCGGGAAATGTAAGGCAAAACCGCTTGTGGGAACAGAGAATGTGTGATATACTATACCATTGAGATTTTGCGGCTCAGGCAGGAGAGCTGCCGGCCTTGACCATACACGAAGGAGGAGTCGGCATGGGCTTGCACGATGGACACAGGCAGCGCTGCAAGCGGCGCTATCTGGCGGCAGGCGCCGAGGGAATGGACGACCATCAGCTGCTGGAGCTGCTGCTGTTTTTCGCCATACCGCGGCAGGATACCAACGAGACGGCGCACCGGCTGGTGCGGCAGTTCGGCTCCATGCAGGGGGTGCTGCGCGCCTCGGCGGACGAGCTGATGACGGTGGATGGCGTGGGCGAGAACGCCGCCGTGCTGCTGCGTCTGGCCGGCGACATGGCGCTGCGCGCCCGGTGCTCCGCCATGCCCCAGACGGTGCTGAACTCCACCGAGCGCACCGGCGTATACTTCATGGAGCTGCTGGCGGGCGAGAAGAAGGAACTGCTCTATCAGGTCTGTCTGGACGGCAAGGGAAAGCTGCTCAGCTGCCGCTGCATCAGCAAGGGCAGCGTGGGCGCGTCGCCGGTCTATGTGCGGCAGGTGGTGGAGAACGCCCTGTACGCCGGCGCCAGCGGCATCATTCTGGCGCACAACCATCCCAGCGGCGTGGCGCTGCCCTCTGCTGAGGATCGGATGGTGACACATCAAGTCATGGAGGCGCTGGAGCCGCTGGGCATCCGCCTGATCGACCACATCGTGGTGGCGGACAACGATTTTGTCTCCATGGCGGAGAGCAAGCTGATGTAGCGCGATACAGAAGGAGGGACGTATGCCTGATTTCAAGGTAGTTTCCGAATACGAGCCTGCGGGCGACCAGCCCCAGGCCATCGACAAGCTGGCACAGGGCATCGAGAACGGCCTGCGGGCGCAGGTGCTCAAGGGCGTTACCGGCAGCGGTAAGACATACACCATGGCCAAGGTCATCGAGCGGGTGAACCGCCCCACGCTGGTGCTGGCGCACAACAAGACGCTGGCGGCGCAGCTGTGCGAGGAGTTCCGGGAGTTTTTCCCCCACAACGCCGTGGAGTATTTCGTCTCCTACTACGACTATTACCAGCCGGAGGCGTATATCCCCCATACGGATACATACATCGAAAAGGACGCCTCCACCAACGAGGAGATCGACCGGCTGCGGCTGTCTGCCACCTGCGCGCTGCTGGAGCGGCGGGACGTGATCGTGGTGTCCTCCGTCAGCTGCATCTACGGTCTGGGCGAGCCGGACGACTTCGCCCGCATGATGATCTCCCTGCGCACCGGCATGACCATGGAGCGGGACGAGCTGCTGCGGCGGCTGGTGGAGGATCGGTACGAGCGCAACGACGTGGCCTTCCAGCGGAACATGTTCCGGGTACGGGGCGACACGGTGGAGCTGTACCCGGCCTATTACAAGGACAGAGCCATCCGGGTGGAGTTTTTCGGTGATGAGATCGAGCGCATCACAGAGTTCCATCCCGTCACCGGCGCGGCCATGAAGCAGCTGAACCATGTGGCGGTGTACCCCGCCAGCCACTACGTCACGCCCAAGGACAAGCTGGAGCGGGCGGCGGTGGAGATCGAGCGTGAGCTGGCCGAGCGGAAGAAGTGGTTCGAGGACAACGGAAAGCTGGTGGAGGCGCAGCGCATCGACCAGCGCACCCGCTACGACGTGGAGATGATGCGCACGCTGGGCTACTGCTCCGGCATCGAGAACTATTCCCGCGTCATCTCCCAGCGGCCGGTGGGCAGCGCGCCCATGACGCTGCTGGACTTTTTCCCGGAGGATTTCGTGCTGTTCGTGGACGAGAGCCACGTGACGCTGCCGCAGGTGCGCGCCATGTACAACGGCGACCACGCCCGCAAGCAGAGCCTGGTGGACTACGGCTTCCGCCTGCCCTGTGCCTTTGACAACCGCCCGCTGAAATTCGAGGAGTTCGAGGAGCGGTTCTCCCAGGCGGTGTATGTGTCCGCCACGCCGGGCGACTTCGAAAAGCAGGAGGCCGACCAGATCGTGGAGCAGGTGATCCGCCCCACGGGTCTGCTGGATCCCAGAGTAGAGGTACGTCCCGTGGTGGGACAGATCGACGACCTGGTGGAGGAGATCCACAAGCGGGAGCAGAAAAACGAGCGTGTGCTGGTGACGACGCTGACGAAAAAGATGGCGGAGGATCTGACGGCGCACTTCCGGGGACTTGGCATCCGTGTGCGGTACATGCACGCCGACGTGTCGGCGCTGGAGCGCATGGAGATCATCCGCGACCTGCGGCTGGGCGAGTTCGACGTGCTGGTGGGCATCAACCTGCTGCGGGAGGGTCTTGACCTGCCGGAGGTCAGTCTGGTGGCCATACTGGACGCGGACAAGGAGGGCTTCCTCCGCAGCGAAACGAGCCTGATCCAGACCATCGGCCGCGCCGCCCGCAACGCCGAGGGCTTGGTGATCCTGTACGCCGATACCGTCACGCCCTCCATGCGCGCCGCCATGGACGAGACGGAGCGGCGGCGGAAATTACAGGACGACTTCAATAAGGCGCACGGCATCGTGCCCCAGACCATCCGCAAGGGCGTGCGGGAGATGGTGGAGATCAGCCGCAGCGCCGAGGAAGCGTCCAAGCTCAGCAAGAAGAAGCTTTCCGACCGGGAGCGGATGGAGACCATCGCCCGGCTGGAAAAAGAGATGAAGGAGGCCAGCCGTATGCTGGAATTCGAATACGCCGCCCTGCTGCGTGACCAGATCATCGAACTGCGAGGTGAGAAATGATGCCCGGTCCGGAAGAATTCCGCCGCGACATCCGGACGGTCAGGTGCTTTATTCTGGCGCAGAGCCTGCTGATCCTGCTGTCCATGTGCGGCTTTGTTCTGGCCATCGCCTTTGCCGTGGGCGGGAACTGGCGGGAAGGCGCCGTGACCGCCGGTGTCTGCGTGGCTTTTGCGGGTGTACTGATCTGCCTTTTGTACAGGCAAAAGCGCCTGCGCCGGAAGGCGACCCAGTGTTACACCTTCCCGCTTCCCCATGCCTTCGGCTATGAGGAGGTATGCGCCGCGATAGAGAGTGCGCCGGGCGTTCAATGGAGGCACATCTGCAATGAGAACGCCCGGATCTGCCAGATCGAGGGAGCGTTTTCGTGGCGGGTGGCGCTGCTGCATCTGCCGGAGTTTTCTGCATCCGACTACAAGATCCAGCGCACCCGGGCCAACCGGATCGTCAACCACGCCCGTCCTGCAAAGCAGGGGGGGCCTATGTGGGAGGTCATGTCCAGAGCACGCGTCAACCTTGTGGTGTGCGATGCCGCGAACGACGCGCTTTCCCGCTATATCGGCACCCATGCCGGGCACCTGCTGCTGCGCAATGAGTGCGTCATCAACATGGCGGTGGCAGGCGGCAGTCTGCTGATGCCACCTGTCCTCGGCGCGGATGTCGATGCGTCGGCTCTGAAGCGCTATGCCCGCAGCGCCGACCTGATCTGGTCGCTGCTGTGTCAAAACTCAAACGAACCGAGAACGAGTCTATGAAAAAGTACATTTCCTATATCTACGTGATCCTCAGCGCCGTGTGCTGGGGCTTTATCGGGTTTTCCAACCGCCTGCTCACCGGCGTGGGCGTGTCGCTGGGCAACCGGGTGTTTATCCGGAACTTCGGCACGCTGCTGGTGCTGACGGTGGTGTTCGGCCTGTTCCACCGGCAGGTATTCCGCATCAGGTGGAAGCACTTGCCCATCTTTCTTGGCTCCGGCCTTATCAGCATCCTGCTGCTGAGCATAGTGTATTTCAAATGCCAGACCATGTGCTCCCTGTCGGTGGCGGCGGTGCTGCTGTATCTGGCGCCCTCCTTTGTGGTCATATTCAGCGCCGTGCTGTGGAAAACGCCGCTGACAAAGCGCAAGGTCATCGCACTGGCGGTGTCGCTGCTGGGCTGTGTCATGGTCAGCGGCGTGCTGGGGGGTGATACGACGGCCTCGTGGACGGGCATCGGTCTGGGCGTGCTGTCCGGACTGTGCTATGCCAGCTACACCGTGTTCGCCCACTATGGGCTGGCGCGGTACGAGAGCTACACCATGATCTACTGGACGTTTCTGGTGGCAGGGCTGGGCTCGGTCTTTTTCGCAGACTTCGGGACGCTGCCACTGGCCTTTTCCGGCACGCAGGGCATCGTGGGCACGTGCGGTGTGGTGATCGTAGCCACGGTGCTGCCCTACATCTTCTATACGAAGGGGCTTGAGGGCGTGGAGAGCGGCCGGGCGTCCATCATCACCAACATCGAGCCGGTGGTGGAGACGCTGGTGGGCGTGTTCGTATTCAAGGAAGCGCTGACCGTGTGGACGGTGCTGGGCGTGGCCTGCGTGTTCGGCTGCGTCATTCTGTTGGCGCGGGAGGGCGGCAAGACCGCCGTAAAGGAGTGATACCATGGCAAAGAGCAAAGAGGAAAAGACCAACGTCATGCGGACGCTGGAGCAGAAGAAGATACCCTACACCGCCCACAGCTACGACCCGGAGGGCCCCATCGACGGCGTGTCGGTGGCGCAGACGCTGGGGCAGCCGCCGGAGCAGGTGTTCAAAACGCTGGTGACAAAGGGCGCATCCGGGGCATACTATGTGTTTGACATCCCCGTGGCGGAGAACCTCGACCTGAAAAAGGCGGCCAAGGCTGTGGGGGAGAAGTCCGTCGCCATGCTGCCCCAGAAGGAACTGCTGCCCCTGACGGGCTACGTACACGGCGGCTGCTCGCCGGTGGGCATGAAGAAGCAGTTCCCCACGGTGTTCCACGAGACGGCGGTGCTGTACGACACGGTGTGCGTCTCCGCCGGAAAGATCGGTCATCAGGTGGAGTGCGACCCCAACGCGCTTATCGCCCTCCTGCGGGCAAAGACAGCGGATGTGATCGTGTGATCCGCCCCTGTCATTCCGAGCCGGTGCGCACACCGGCGTGGGAATCCGCATTCCGTTGACTATTGACATTAAAAATTGTTTTCATTACACTTATCTGCAATAATATGTTGCAGAAACGAGGCATACCATGCAGACTGAAATTTTCATCAAGGGCGCACGGGAGAACAACCTGAAGAACATCGACGTTGCCATCCCCCGGGACAAGCTGGTGGTGCTGACGGGGCTTTCCGGCAGCGGCAAAAGCTCTTTGGCCTTCGACACCATCTATGCCGAGGGGCAGCGGCGGTATGTGGAGAGCCTCAGCTCCTACGCCCGTATGTTTCTGGGACAGATGGACAAGCCGGACGTGGACTATATCGAGGGACTGTCCCCGGCCATCTCCATCGACCAGAAGACCACCAGCAAGAACCCCCGCTCCACCGTGGGCACGGTGACGGAGATCTATGACTACCTGCGCCTGCTGTGGGCGCGGGTGGGCGTGCCCCACTGCCCCAAATGCGGCCGGGAGATCCGCCGCCAGACGGTGGATCAGATCATCGACCAGATCATGGCGCTGCCGGAGGGCACCCGTATCCAGATCATGGCGCCGGTGGTGCGGGGACGCAAGGGCGAGCACGCCAAGGTGCTGGAGGATGCGCGGCGCAGCGGCTTCGTCCGCGCCCGCGTGGACGGAAACCTGTACGAGCTGTCCGAGGACATCTCACTGGAAAAGAACCTCAAGCACCACATCGACATCGTGGTGGATCGCCTGATCGTGCGCCCGGACATCACCGGCCGGCTGACGGACTCGGTGGAGACGGCGTCCAATCTGGCCGGCGGCCTTGTGACCGTCAATCTGCTGCGGGAGGAGCAGGACATCACCTTCTCCCAGAACTACGCCTGCGAGGACTGCGGCATCTCTATCGAGGAGCTGACGCCCCGCCTGTTCTCCTTCAACAGTCCCTTCGGCGCCTGCCCCACCTGCACCGGTCTGGGCGTGCAGCTGAAGGCTGACCCGGCGCTGATCGTGCCGGACGAGTCCAAGTCCATTCTGGACGGCGCCATCACCGCCACCGGCTGGGCGTCCATCCGCTCCGACGGCATCAGCCGCATGTACTTTGAGGCGCTCAGCAAGAAGTACCGCTTCTCCCTGACCCAGCCCTACGGGACGCTGAGCGACGAGGTGAAGAACGTCATCCTCTACGGCACCGGCGGCGAAAAGCTGGAGCTGCACTACGACCAGCCCCGGGGCAAGGGCGTGCTGTATCAGGCCTTCGAGGGGATATGCCACAATCTGGAGCGCCGCTATCAGGAGACGCAGTCCGACGCCAGCAAGAAGGAGATCGAGGGCTTGATGACGCCCTGCCCCTGCCCGGCCTGCCGGGGACGGCGGCTGCGGCCGGAGGCGCTGGCGGTGACGGTGGGCGAAAAGTCCATCTACGACGCCACCACCCTGCCGGTGGACGAGGCGCTGGCCTTTTTCGACGGGCTGAACCTCACCGGCAACCAGCAGATCATCGCCGCGCAGATCCTGAAGGAGATCCACGCCCGTCTGGGCTTTTTGCAGTCCGTGGGACTGAGCTACCTGACCCTGTCCCGTGCGTCGGGCACCCTGTCCGGCGGCGAGAGCCAGCGTATCCGGCTGGCCACCCAGATCGGCAGCAGCCTCATGGGGGTGCTGTATATTCTGGACGAGCCGTCCATCGGCCTGCACCAGCGGGACAACGACAAGCTGCTGGCCACGCTGCAGAGGCTCCGTGATCTGGGCAACACCCTGATCGTGGTGGAGCACGACGAGGACACCATGCGCGCGGCGGACTACCTCATCGACATCGGTCCCGGCGCGGGCGCGCTGGGCGGCCAGGTGGTGGCCTGCGGCACGCCGGAGGAGGTCATGGCCAACCCCGACAGCCTGACGGGGCAGTACCTCAGCGGCAAGCGCACCATCCCCCTGCCGGCACAGCGCCGCCGGGGAAACGGCAAATGGCTGACGGTGCGGGGCGCGCGGGAGAACAACCTGAAGAACATCGACGTGTCCATCCCGCTGGGGACGTTTACCTGCGTCACCGGCGTCAGCGGCAGCGGCAAATCCTCGCTGGTGAACGAGGTGCTGTATAAGTCGCTGGGTGCGGCGCTGAACCGCATGAAGGTGCGTCCCGGCAAGCACGATGCCATTGAGGGCATGGAGCAGCTGGACAAGGTCATCGCCATCGACCAGAGCCCCATCGGGCGGACGCCCCGCTCCAACCCGGCCACCTATACGAACCTGTTCAACCTGATCCGCGACCTGTTTGCCTCCACGCCGGACGCCAAGGCGCGGGGCTACAACGCCGGGCGGTTCTCCTTCAACACCAAGGGCGGACGGTGCGAGGCCTGCGGCGGCGACGGTATGCTGAAGATCGAGATGCACTTTCTGGCGGACGTATACGTTCCCTGTGAGGTGTGCCGCGGCAAGCGCTATAACCGCGAGACGCTGGAGGTGCGCTACAAGGGCAAGAACATCGCCGACGTGCTGGACATGACCGTGGACGAGGCGCTGGAGTTCTTCTCCGCCGTGCCCAATATCTGCGACAAGCTGACCACCCTGCGGGACGTGGGACTGGGCTATGTGAAGCTGGGGCAGCCCAGCACCACCCTGTCCGGCGGCGAGGCCCAGCGGGTGAAGCTGGCAACAGAGCTGAGCCGCCGCGCCACCGGGCGCACGGTGTATATTCTGGATGAGCCCACCACCGGCCTGCACGCCGACGATGTGCGCAAGCTGCTGGAGGTTTTGCAGCGGCTCACCGACGGCGGCAACACGGTGCTGGTCATCGAGCACAATCTGGACGTGATCAAGTGCGCCGACTATATCATCGACCTGGGGCCGGAGGGCGGCGTCGGCGGCGGAACGGTGGTGGCCTGCGGCACACCGGAGGAGATCGCCGCCTGCGACGCATCCTACACGGGACAGTACCTGAAAAAATACCTGAAGTAACCCGCCGCGCCCCGCTTCATACAATGGAGCAGGGGGGAGGCGGTGTCATGGAGCTGATGCAGGACGGCGTGGTGGCGGCGCTGGCGGCCATAGGCGTAACGGCGCTTCTGTGGCTGGCGGCATCGGTGCTGCTGTACCGGGAAAGCCCGGTGGACGCGGTCTATGTGATGAGAGTGTCCGGCGATGCCGCCGGACTGGACGCGGCGCTGCGGATACTGGCGCAGAACCGGCGGCTGCCGGTGCTGCTGGTGGACTGCGGCCTTGATGAGGCGGGACGCCGGGCGGTATCCCTGCTGGCGGGCGACAATGTGAAGCTGGTGACGCCGGAGGAGCTGGCGTCGCTGTATACGGAAAAATGACCGGGGAGGTGAGCCTGTGGGCGAGCGTGTAACGGTGGAGGGCACCGTGGATGCGGTGATCTTCCACAACGAGGAAAACGGCTATACGGTGCTGCTGCTGGCGGTGGAGGGCGAGGAGGAGCCCATCACGGTGGTGGGGTGCATCCCCTGCGCCGCCGCCGGCGAGGGTATGACCGTCACCGGCGTGTGGACGATGCACCCGGTGCACGGCGCCCAGCTTACCGCCGAGAGCGTGGAGCGCCGCCTGCCCCGCAGTCAGGAGGACATGGTGGCCTACCTGTCCTCCGGCATCATCAAGGGCATCGGCCCCGCCACGGCGCAGCGGCTGGTGGAGCGCTTCGGCGACGACACGCTGGATGTGCTGCGGCAGGAGCCGGAGAGGTTGAAGTGCATCAAGGGCATCACGGCGAAAAGGGCGCAGGAGCTGTCCGAGGCGTTCCGGGCGCTGACGGGTCTGCGGCAGATCATGGAGTTCCTGGCGCGGTACGACCTGCCGGTGTATCTGGCCATGCCCCTGCAGCGCACCTACGGCGACACGGCCATGCAGTGCCTGCGGGACGACCCCTATATCCTCAGCCGCGCCCAGTACGGCGTGAAATTCGCCGTGACGGACGGCATCGCCATCAGCATGGGCTTCGGCGGGGACGATCCCTGCCGCCTGCGGGCGGCGCTGACCTACGAGCTGGAGCACAACGCCGGCAACGGCCATGTGTTCCTGCCCCGGAACAAGCTGCTGGCGGCCACCTCCCAGCTCATTGGCGTGGAGCCGGAGCAGCTGGAGGTGATGCTGGACAAGCTCATCGAGGGCTTTGCCGTCGTCCAGCAGGATATCGCCGGGGTGCGGGGCTGCTATCTGCCCCGGCTCTATCAGGCGGAGACATTCGTGGCGCAGCGGCTTTTGTCGCTGGTCACCACCCCGGTGGAGACGCTGCCCCGGGCGGAAAAGACCATCGACGCCATCGAGCGGGAGCAGGGCGTGTCCTACGCGCCCATGCAGCGGCAGGCGGTGCTGCTGGCGGCGCAGGGCGGCATTCTGCTGCTGACCGGCGGCCCCGGCACCGGCAAGACCACCTCCCTGCGGGGCATCGTGGCGCTGTATGAGCGGATGGGGCTGGACGTGGCGCTGCTGGCGCCCACCGGACGGGCGGCCAAGCGTCTGGGCGAGGTGACGGGCGCCGACGCCCAGACCATCCACCGGGCGCTGGGCATGAGCTACAACGAGATGACCGGACAGACCGTGTTCCGCAAAAATGCCAACGACCCGCTGGAGGCTCACGCCGTCATCGTGGACGAGGTGAGCATGGTGGACATCGAGCTGATGCGCTCCCTGCTGGAGGCGCTGCGGCCGGGCTGCCGGTTGGTGCTGGTGGGCGACCCGGATCAGCTGCCGTCGGTGGGGCCGGGCAACGTGCTGGGCGATATGCTGCGCAGCGGCGTGATCCCGGCGGTATCGCTGACGCAGGTGTTCCGTCAGGCGGAGCAGTCCGCCATCATCCGCAACGCCCACGCCGTCAATCAGGGGGAACCGCCCCGTCTGGACAACGGGCAGGGGGACTTCTTCTTCCTGTGCCGCCGCTCACCGGACAGGCTGGTGCAGACGGTGGTGGAGCTGTGCCGGGAGCGCCTGCCCAGGAACATGGGCATCCCCACCGAGCAGATACAGGTGCTCTCGCCCACCCGGAAGGGCGCCTGCGGCACCGCGGCGCTGAACCGGGCTTTGCAGGCGGCGCTGAACCCGCCGGCTGCCGGAAGGCGGCAGAAGCAGTGGGGCGATGTAACGTTCCGGATGGGCGACCGGGTCATGCAGACCCGCAACAACTACGACGTGATCTGGGAGAAGGACGACGGCACCGCCGGCAGCGGTATTTTCAACGGTGACGTGGGCGTGATACAGGATATCGACCCCTCCGGGGAGTTGATCGTCATCCGCTTTGACGACCGCACCGCCACCTACACCGCCGATATGCTGGCGCAGCTGGACATGGCCTACGCCATCACGGTACATAAATCACAGGGCAGCGAGTATCCGGCGGTGATCCTGACGGCCGCGCCCGCCGCGCCTACGCTGATGGTGCGGGGCGTGCTGTACACGGCCATCACCCGTGCCCGCAGGCTGCTGATCCTGGTGGGCGACGACACGGTGCCGGGGGAGATGGCCGCCAACGACAGGCAGCAGCGCCGGTACAGCGGCCTGCGCCGCCGACTGAAGGAGGGACTGACATGACCGTCAACGAATCGCTGGACAAGACGCAGAAGCGGCTGCTGGATTTCTTCTTTCCTCGCAAGTGCCCCTTCTGCGGTCGGATGACCGGCAGGGAGCTGCTGTGCAGCAGATGCAAAACGGAACTGCCCCGGTGCGATAAGCTGCGCACCGGCAGCTTCGGCGAGTGCGCCGCGCCGCTGTACTACGAGGACAACGTGCGTAAGGCCATATTGGACTTCAAGTTCAAGAACCGGGTGGAGAACCTCAACTGCTTCGGCTCCCTGATGGCGGAGAAGGCAGCGGAGGTGTACTCGGATCGGTTCGACGCCGTCACATGGGTGCCGGTGAGCAAAAAGCGCCTGAAGAAGCGGGGCTTCGATCAGGCGCGGATGCTGTGCGCCAGCCTGTGCGTGGACTGGCACGTGGAGCCGCAGGAGACACTGCGCAAGATCACTGACAATCCGCCCCAGTCCGGCCTTGACGATCCGGCGGCGCGCCGCGCCAATGTGCTGAACGTGTACGAAGCGGTGGAGCCTGCGGCCATCCGGGGCAAGCGATTTTTGCTGATCGACGATATCCTCACCACCGGCGCCACCCTCAGCGAGTGCGTCCGGATACTGCGGGAAGCGGGCGCGGCGGACGTGGTGTGCCTGACGCTGGCCATGGTGCGGGACAAGTGAGGTATGAAGCGCGGCGCAGCCGTGCAGAATACAGAAAATGGCGCGAATTTCATTTCCGCTGTTGCAAAACGCGGTATGTGCCGGTATAATGGAAGCTGGACGACAGCGGGCGCACCGCGCCCGAAACAAAAGATAAAGCAGAGGTGCAGCATTATGTGTTCTATTGCAAAGGATATCGGTATTGATCTGGGTACCGCCTCCGTACTGGTGTATGTGAAGGGGAAGGGCGTTGTGCTCAACGAGCCGTCTGTGGTGGCTATCGACAAAAATACAGGCAAGCTTCTCAAGGTGGGCGCCGAGGCGCAGGCCATGCTGGGTCGTACCCCCGGCAACATCGTGGCCATCCGCCCGCTGCGCGAGGGCGTCATCTCCGACTACGACATGACCGAGCGCATGCTCCGCGAGTTCCTGCACAAGGTGGTGGGCGGCTTCCAGCTGTTCAAGCCCCGTGTCATCATCTGCGTGCCCTCCGGCATCACCGAGGTGGAGGAGCGCGCCGTGGTGGACGCCGGTATTCAGGCAGGCGCCCGCCGGGTGTATCTCATCGAGGAGCCTGTGGCCGCTGCCATCGGCGCGGGCATCGATATCTCCAAGCCCGACGGCCACATGGTGGTGGATATCGGCGGCGGTACCAGCGATATCGCTGTGATCTCCCTGAGCGGCGTGGTGGAGAGCGCGTCCATCAAGGTGGCCGGCGACCAGTTCAACGAGGCTATCGTCAAGTATATGCGCCGTAAGCACAACGTGCTGGTGGGCGAGCGCACCGCCGAGCTGATGAAGATGCAGATCGGCTGCGTGTTCCCCAAGGAGCAGGAGACTACCATCGAGATCAAGGGCCGCTGCCTTGTCACCGGTCTGCCCAAGGTCATCAACGTCAGCTCCACGGAGATGCTGGAGGCCTTCGAGGAGCCGGTGGAGCGCATTCTGGAGGCGGTACACGGCGTACTGGAGCGCACCCCGCCGGAGCTGGTGGCGGATATTTCCAACAACGGCATCGTCATGACCGGCGGCGGCAGTCTGGTGGACGGCTTCGATCGGCTGATCGAGGCGCGCACGGGCATCCATACCGTGGTGGCCGAGGGCGCTATCTCCTGCGTGGCCGAGGGTACGGGCAAGAGCCTGGATTCCCTGAACGCCATGACCGACGGCACCGTGAACCTGAGCCGCCGCAAGCAGATGAACTGAATCAAAAAAAGACCGCCGTCGGCGGTCTTTTTTCATGTGTAGGGGCGGACGACTCCGTCCGCCCGCATGACCGCCAAACCCTGTAGGGGACGGCGTCCTGCAGTGGAGCGCAGCGGAACAAATGCCCTTGGGGTACGACGTCCCATCAGCGCGGCGTTGCCGCGCTGTCATTCCGAGCCAGTGACCGTGTCACTGGCGTGGGAATCCGTTTCCCCGTAGGGCGGGACCCATGTGTCCCGCCGATATTTGACAAAAAACCGCCTGCGGTGTATACTCGCCTCAAGGACGCTGCAATAAACGGCAGGCGGTTAGTCACAGCCCCGAAAGGGGGTGACGCTGTGTTTTTTGTACTTACGTTCCATATCCTGGGTCATTCGATCTCGGTACGGATACAAAAGCTCAAAAGCAAAAACCGCCACCCTGGCCGGTGACGGTTTTTGTGAGCATATAGCTCAATAAATCCCAATCCATACGGGGCTGACCGCTTGTCGCAGCGTCCCCTCTTGCCTATTATTATATCCATCCCCCGGCGTTTGTCAAGTGGGCTGTATCCCCGATAGCCCGTCCCTCCCTCCGCATTTTGCCAAATTCCCTCTTGCAACTGCGGCCAAAACGCGCTACTATATTTTCGTAAGTATTACGGTGAAGGAGGATCCATCATGAAGTTTTCCAGCAAGGTTCTCAAATGCGGACTGTCCCCCATGCGCAAGTTCCACCCCTATGCGGTGGCGGCGGAGGCCAAGGGAAAGAAGATCTATCACCTGAACATCGGCCAGCCGGATATTGAAACGCCCAAGGCGTATTTTGACGCGGTGAAGCACTTTGATCTGCCGGTGCTGGCCTATGCGCCGTCCCCCGGTATCCCGGAGCTGATCGAGGCGATCCGAAAGTATTACGCCGATCTGGACATGCACTTCGACGCCGGTGATATCCTTATTACCAACGGCGGCAGCGAGGCGCTGCAGATCACCATGAACTGCATCCTCGACGACGGCGACGAGATACTCATCCCCGAGCCGTTCTATCCCAACTACAACACCATGGCCTATACCTGCGGCGCGAAGATCCACCCCATTCCCACCTCTCCCCACGACGGCTATCACTACGCCGACCGCGCCAAGGTGGAGGCGGAGATCAACGAGCACACCCGTGCCATCATGGTCACCAACCCCGGCAACCCCACCGGCGCCGTGCTGACGCCGGAGGAGATGCGCATGATGGTGGACATCGCCAAGGCGCACGACCTGTTCATCATCGGCGACGAGGCGTACCGCGAGTTCGTCTACGCCGGCGAGCCGCTGCAGTCCATGGGTCAGTTCGAGGACGCGGCGGAGAACGTCATCGTCATCGACACGGTGTCCAAGCGGTTTTCCGCCTGCGGCGCCCGCATCGGCTGCATGATCTCCCGCAACAAGGAGCTGATGGCGCAGGCCATGAAGTACGCCCAGTGCCGTCTGTCCGTGCCCACGCTGGATCAGGTGGCCTCTGCCGCGCTGTACACGGTAGGTCCCGACTACTTCGCCGCCGTCCGCGAGGAGTATAAGCGCCGCCGCGACACGGTGGTGTCCAAGCTCCACGAGATCCCCGGCGTGGTGTGCGAGTGCCCCCGCGGCGCCTTCTACATCATGGCTGCCCTGCCCGTGGACGACGCCGACACCTTCCAGAAGTGGCTGCTGGAGGAGTTCGACGACAACGGCGACACGGTGATGTTCGCCCCCGGCGAGCCCTTCTACGCCACCCCCGGCAAGGGCAAAAACGAGATCCGCATCGCCTATGTGCTCAAGCAGGCGGATCTGGAGCGCGCCATGGATCTGCTGGCCAAGGGCATCGCCGCCTACAACGCCCGCTGAATACACACAAAAAAGGAAGCCCCAGGGCCGCCTGACACAAGGAAACACACGGTTTTGCCTGTGTCTATCCGGCTGAAATCGACCGAAAAAAACGCCCACATGCGTCAGCATGCGGGCGTTTTTGCAGCCAATTTCAGCTCGAATTTACTTTGGCGAAACTGCTTCGCACCGAAAAAGAGCGCGTTTTGTGCAGAGCCGAGGCGCGTCGCCGCAGGCATACTGGATGTCTGTCAAGGCGGCGCAACGATGGGGCTGCGCGAAACGCGCCTTTTGCGGCGTATGTTTTCTTATGTCAGGCGGCCTAAGGGCTTCCTTTTTTTGCGCTTATTTACTTCGCCGCTTTGCGTCTGGCGGCGCGGCGCTGGAAGAACTTCACCAGCTCCACGATGGGGATGACCAGAATGGCCAGCGCCAGCGCGATGCCGTACTCCGTCCAGCTTACCGGCGTGAAACCGAAGGCGTTGGCGATGACGGGCACCTCCAGCACCAGCGTGGTCAGCACCAGCGAGCCCAGCATGGCGCCCCACAGCACCTTGTTGTGGCTGGGCAGGGAGAACACGCTCTTGCGCTGGGAGCGCATGTTGAAGCTGTGGAAGATCTCGCACATGCTCATGGTCAGGAAGGCCATGGTCATGCCGTCGTCGGACACGCCCTTGGGCATCTCGAAATACCCCACCTCCATGCAGTGGCCGATGATATAGGAGGCCAGCGTAATGACGGTGATCAGCACGCCCTGATAGAGAATGTCGAAGCCCAGACCGCCGGCGAAAATGCCGTCCTTGCTGTCACGGGGCGGGCGGGTCATGGTGTCCGGCTCGCCCTTTTCCAGACCCAGCGCCAGCGCCGGGAAGCAGTCGGTGATAAGGTTGATGAACAGCAGGTGTACCGGGTTCAGCAGCGTGAAGCCCAGCAGCGTGGCAAAGAACACGCCCAGCACCTCGCTCATGTTGCTGGCCAGCAGGAACTGGATGGCCTTGCGGATGTTGTCGTAGATGCGGCGGCCTTCGCCCACGGCGTTGACAATGGTGGCGAAGTTGTCGTCGCTGAGAACCATGTCCGCCACGTTCTTGGTCACGTCGGTGCCGGTGATGCCCATGCCCACGCCGATATCGGCGGACTTGATAGAGGGCGCGTCGTTGACGCCGTCGCCGGTCATGGCGGTGATGGCGCCCTTGCGCCGCCAGGCATTCACAATGCGCACCTTGTGCTCCGGCTGCACGCGGGCATAGACGCTGTACTTCTCCACGGCGGCGTCCAGCTCTTCATCGGACAGGGCGTCCAGCTCCCGCCCGGTGATGGCCTGGCTCGCGTCGGTGATGATGCCCAGCTCCTTGCCGATGGCCACGGCGGTGTCCTTGTGGTCGCCGGTGATCATCACCGGACGGATACCGGCAGCGCGGCACTCGGCCACCGCCGCCTTGACCTCCGGACGCACCGGGTCGATCATGCCGCACAGACCGATGAAGCACAGGTCGTGCTCCAGATCCTCCGGCTCCTGCCGGTCGGGAAGGCTCTCATACAGCCGCTCCGCCGCCGCCAGCACCCGCAGCGCCTTGTCTGCCATGGCTTTGTTGGCGGCCAGAAGCTCCGTCCGCTTTGCCTCGGTCATGGGCAGCACCTGCCCGTTTTCCGTGTAGTGGGTGCAGCGGCGCAGCACCTCGTCGGGCGCGCCCTTGGTGTACTGGATGAAGCCGGTATCGGTGCGGTGGATGGTGGACATCATCTTCCGCCCGGAATCGAAGGGCGCTTCGCCGCAGCGGGGCTGGCGGCTTTCCAGCGTGCCCTTGTTCAGCCCGTTGGCGGCGGCAAAATTCACCAGCGCCGCCTCGGTGGGCTCGCCCACAGCGCCGCCGTCCTCCAGCGTGGCATCGTTGCACAGCGCCATAGCGGTGCCCAGCAGCTCCGTGGGGCCGGTATGCTCCACCACGGTCATCTTGTTCTGGGTCAGGGTGCCGGTCTTGTCGGAGCAGATCACCTGCGTGCAGCCCAGCGTCTCCACCGCTGTCAGGCGGCGGATGACCGCGTGGTGCTTGCTCATGTTGGTCACGCCGATGGACAGCACCACCGTCACCACCGTGGCCAGACCCTCCGGGATGGCGGCCACCGCCAGCGAGACGGCCACCATAAAGGTGCTCAGCACGGTGTTCAGGGTGAACTCACCGGCCACCACCAGATCAAAAATGAAGATGAACACGCAGATGGCCAGCACCAGCTTGCTCATGGTCTTGCCCAGCTCGCTGAGCTTGCGCTGCAGCGGCGTCTGCTCCTGCTCCGTCTGCGCCAGCACGCCGGCGATCTTGCCCATCTCGGTGTTCATGCCGGTGGAGGTGATGACGGCCTTGCCGCGGCCATAGACCACGGTGCTGCCCATGTAGCACATGTTCCGCCGGTCGCCCAGGGGGATGTTGTCGCCGGTCAGCAGCTCCACCGCCTTGGTGACGGGGACGCTCTCGCCGGTCAGCGCGGCCTCCTCGATCTTCATGGAGGCGCTCTCCAGCAGCCGCCCGTCGGCGGGCACGGCGTCGCCGGCCTCCAGCAGCACCACGTCGCCGGGCACCAGCTGGCTGTTTTCAATAATGGTCTGGTGGCCGCCGCGCAGCACCTTACACTTGGCGGCGGTCATGGTCTGCAGGGCTTCGATGGCGGCCTCGGCCTTGCTCTCCTGCACCACGCCCAGCACCGCGTTCAGCAGCACCACGATGAGGATGATGAACACCTCGGTGAAGCTCTCGCCGCTGAGGGCGTTGGTCACGGCGGACACCGCCGCCGCTGCCAGCAGGATCAGCAGCATGGGATCCTTCAGCTGGGTCAGAAAGCGCTGGAGCAGGGTGGGCTTTTCCGCCTCCTGCAATTTGTTGGGGCCGTATTTGGCCAGCCGCTCCGCCGCCTGCTGCTCCGTCAGGCCGGTGGGACAGGAGCCCAGCTCCTCCAGAACCTCCTGCGGGCTGCGGTTGTAATCATTGTTCATGTGTATCGCTCCTTACTATCTGAGATCATGCGCCTGCGGGCAAAGAAAAAGACCCATGCACGGACAGGCTATGTCGGTGCATGAGTCTCATTCTTTCAGGACACATCGGGCGCTTGCGCGCCGGGATGACGGTGTGCCACGCCGCGCCGCGGGGCGCTGCGGAATTACTCCCTCATTCAGTATGTGCTATTTTAATCGTTTGTACGCCGATTGTCAAGGTGAAAACGGCACAAAATGTGCTTATTTTTCGCCAGCGGCTTCGGCGGCGCAGAGGGCGTCGAAGTACTTGTACAGGGGCATCAGCTCATCAAAGCCGGTGATGATGTCCTGCGCCAGCTCCGGGGAGAACAGCCGCTCGTCCGGCGGCAGCTCGTGCTGGAAGTTCAGGGATTTGCGGTTGTACCACGGCTCCAGCAGCGGGGAAGTCTCGCCCTTTTTGCGCTTGTACTCCTGCCCGGTGAGGACGAACTGCGTCTGCCTGTTGAATTTCCGCACCAGCTTTTCCAGCTCCTGCGGGTGCAGGTCGATACGGCGGCGATAGGCCTCCATCAGGGCGGCCTTGGGCGCCCAGAAGCCCATGCCGTAGCTGTAATAGTCCGGCGCTACCTCAAAATAGAAGGTGGGGCGGCCTGTCCAGTCCTCGCCGCCGGCGCGGATGCAGAACCACAGGTGATCCTTGTAGGGGCCCTGCCCGTGGAGCCGCCGGGCGTCCCGGTAGATGCGGGACATCTTCAGCAGAAACGGCTCGTGGGGATACTTTTCGTGCATGGCGTCGTAGACCTGCTCGCCCAGCGCCCGGGTGGGCGCCAGCACATGGGACTGATAGTCCTCCTTGTGCGCCAGAAACCAGCCGCGCTCGTTGTTGAACCGGATGCCCCAGAGGAAATCCAGCGCGGCGGGGGAATAGCCTTCAAATGACATGGTAAACTCCTTTACATGAAGCGGCAGAGAAGGATGGGCAGCAGCAGCGCCGGGGTCATGTTCATAATGCGCAGCTTGGTCAGACCCAATACATTCAGCGCGACGCCGATGATGATCAGCGAGCCGGTGACGCTGATCTCAGTGATGACCGCGTCGGTCAGAACGCCGGTGAGCAGGGAGGCCAGCAGGGCGACGGTGCCCTCCAGCACCAGAACGGACAGGGCGGAAAACGCCACGCCGATGCCCAGCGAACCGGCAAAGGCCACCGACCCGGCCATGTCGATGACCGACTTGGTCATCAGAATGGTGTGATCGTTTTTCAGACCGCTCTCCAGCGCCCCCATCACAGCCATTGCGCCCGCGGCGAACACCAGCGAGCCGGTGACAAAGCCCTCGGTGATGGAGCCGGACTTGCCGAATCTTTTTTGCAGCCAGTCGCCGGCGCGGGTGACGCCGTCCTCGATGTGCAGCAGCTCGCCGATAACGGAGCCGATCACCAGCGACAGAATGGGGATCAGCTGGTTGCTGCTGCCGATGGCACCGGAGATGCCGATGCCGATGGATACCAGACCCGTGGCGGCCAGCACGGTCTGCTTCATCTTTTCGGGCATGAGCCTGCCGCCCAATGTGCCCAGAACGCCGCCGACCGCAACAGCGGCGGCGTTGATCAATACACCGGTGAGTATCATGGTACCAGTCCTCCGCCGTCTATCAGATCGCGCACCGCCGCGCCGCCCATCAGCAGCCCCGCCACCGAGGGTACCCAGGCCACGCTGGCGGGCACGCTGCGCCGTCCGGGAGGGGGCGTCTCCAGCTGCTGCGTCTCGTGGGGCTGCTCCGGGCTGAACACCACCTTCAGGTGGTGCAGCTCCAGCTTGCTGCGCAGCTCCTTGCGCATGACCCGCGCCAGCGGGCAGCCGCTGGTCTGGGAGATGTCCGCGATCCGCAGCAGCTCCGGCTCCAGCTTGTTGCCGGTGCCCAGCGCCGTCAGGATGGGGATGCCCCGCAGGTGCGCCTGCTGGATCAGATCCAGCTTGCAGCTGACGAGGTCGATGCAGTCCAGTATGTAGTCGAACCGCCGGGTGAAGAATTCCTCCCGGTGGGCGGCGTCGTAGGTGGCGCAGATGGGATACACCACGGCATCGGGGTTGATATCCCGCACCCGGTCGGCCACCACCTCGGCCTTGTACTGCCCCACGGTGGAGGTCAGGGCGCACAGCTGGCGGTTGATGTTGGACACGGACACCGTGTCCTGATCCACCAGCGTTAAAGTGCCAACGCCGCTGCGTGCCAGGCACTCAGCGGCGTAGCTGCCCACACCGCCCAGGCCAAACACCGCCACATGGCTGCGGCGGAGCTTGTCCAGAGCGGGTGCGCCTACTATCATCTCAGTTCTGAGAAAGCGTTCGTTCATAAATGCCGGGAAGGGGAAACTCAGCCCACGTGCTTCATGCCGGACAGCTCCACCACCTCGGCGCTGTCGGTCAGACCCTTCTGCCAGGCCTCGGTGTCTCTGCTGCGCAGGGTGTTCTCCACCTGAACCTGCCAGCAGGGAACGTCGTCGCCCACGAAGTACATGACGTGATAGCCAGCGTAGTTGGAGCTTTCGCCGTACACCACGCCGGTGTCGCCGGACTTGCGGCTCTCGTCGAAGAGCCAGTTGTTGAACTCTGTGACCATCTGCCCCTTCAGCACCTTGGTGTACAGACCGCCGTTGGTGTTGCTGCCGCCGTCCTCACTCAGCTCGTTGGCCATAGCCGCGAAGCTGTCCTCGGTGGCGTCGCCGGCCTTCCACTGTGCCAGAGCGTCCTCGGCCTTGGCCTTGGCAGCGTCCTTGGCCGCCTGCAGGTCGGCCTCATACGTCTCGGACTTGCTGTCCAGACCGGTGGTGTCCGCCCTGAACAGGATGTGGCGCACGTCTCTGGAGGCGTACTCCTGACGGCCGGCGCTGTGGAACACCAGCACGCGGCTGCCGCTGTCGGTGGTGATCACGGTGCTGTCGCCGTCTGCGCGGCTCTCGTCAAACAGCCACTCGCTGGCCTCGTCGCCGGAGTTGCTGCCGGCCTCGGTGTTGCTGTACGCGGCGTTCTCGTAGGCCAGAGACACCGTCTCCAGCGGGTCGCCCGCCTGATACAGCTTCAGTGCGGCATCGGCGTCTGCAATGGCCTTCTCCTTGGCGGCGGCGTTCTCTTCGTCCGTGGGCGCAACGGTGTTGCCGTCGGCATCGGTGGTGGAGTCAGCGGTGCCCTTGAAGTACAGGGACTCATAGCTGGCCACGTTGAAGGAGGACTTGTTGTCGTTGTAGTAGCTCTCCAGATCGGAGGCGGTGTAGCTCAGCTCCTCGGAGTACTCACTGGCGTAGTGGCTGGCCACATCCACCAGACGGATCATGTCCTTGAACGTGGACACGGTCATGGTCTTGCCGAAGGCCAGCTTCAGGTACTCCTTCAGGGAGTAGCCGTTCTCCTTGGCATAGGCGGTGTACTGCTCGATGGTGGAGGCTACCTCCTCCTCGGTGTGGTCGTCGGCGCCGTGGCCGTTGGCCTCGGCTTCCTTGGCCTCCTTCACGATCAGCGTCATCTGCTCGATAGCGTAATCGTGGATGAACTGATCCCAGGTGACCTCACCCTCGTCCTCAACGCCCAGGAACATCTTGGCGGTGTCGTTCATCACCTGCTGATCCAGCGGGGTGGAGCTGGACACGCCGTACAGACTGGAGTAGCTGCCGTTGAGGATGTTGTTCTTGATGTTGTGGTAGAAATAGTTTACCTGGCTGGCGCTGTACTTCTCGCCGTCGATGCTCAGTGCGGCGGCGTTCCGCTGCAGCACGCCGGAGTTCCACACCAGCAGCGCCGCCGCCACCAGCACGAACACGCCGGCGATCACGCCGTACAGTATATTGCTCTTGCGCGCCTTGGCCTTCTCCTCGGCCTCGCGGATCTTCTTGGGGTCGGTGATGCCCTGTGCCGCCAGATCCTGACGGGTCTTCTTTTCTCTTGATGCGCTCATGAATTTCATTCCTCTCAATTTTGGGCGCAGTACGCCCTTGTTAGTAAAATGCCAAATTATTATACCGTACCGTGCCGCATTTCGCAAGGGGGAAACGCCGGGAATTTGTGAACATTTTACCACAATTAAAATGAGCCGGCCTGTCAAAGCCGTCCGTCCGGACTTTTTTTGCCAAGCTGAGCACAAGACCCCCACTCCGTCTGGAGTGGGGGTCTTGTGCTCAGCGACAGGCAGCGGCCATGTTATAACCTGCACAGCTCGCAGGTGGGTCGTCTCCGGCCGACTTTACTGCTTCCAGCGTCCGCCCGCAGAAGGCAGGCGGGAGGCCTGCAAACCATCTACCGATCCGACGTCCCGTATAACCAATGTCAGGATAAATAGAACCGCTGCCCATCGCTCATCTTTTCCGCCAATACTTCGTTGCGGCGCCTTGCCATACACAAAGTATGGCTGCACCGCCGCGCCTCGTCTTGGCGAAAAATCCAGTCAATTTTCCGGCTCAACCGGCGGCGTCCCGTCATCGGCAGGACGAAAAATCCTGCTCATTTTTCCAACCCAGTATTCGTCAAATCGGCTCGACGTACAGAAAGTACGCCATCGCCGCTTTGCCATCGGCAGGACGAAAAATTACTCCTCCTCGTCGGACAGGATCTGCTCCATAAACAGGTCGTAGACCTTGTCCAGCTCCTCGTCGCTGTCCAGCGTGCTGAGAAGCTCCTCGCCGTTTTCCATCACGGACTTCAGGATCACCAGACCGTATTCCTCGGCGGCTTCCTCGTCCGCGTCGTCCTCTACCACAGGGAAGAACGCCATGTAGGTCTGGCCGTCCAGCTCCAGCGCGTCCACGTATTCCAGCTCTATGTCGTTGCCGTCCTCATCCGTCAGTGTGATGAAATTGGGGCCGAATTCCTCGCTCATGGAAAGTCCTCCTTTGTCTTGTTGCCCATAGTATACCCGAAGCGGAGGAAAAACGCAAGAGGAACTGTTCGGCAATTTATGCCCCATGCGGGACTGAAAAACCGGAAAACGGGGGAGAATAACGGGAATAGTTTGCCGGGAAAGGCATAATTTAACAAAAAACCTCTTTTTTTGCAGTTGACAGGTATGGTAGAATATCTCTTATACTGGGTCGGTATGCAAACATGCCGCTCACCGTACAAAGCCACAACAGGAACATCAAAGAGAAAGGAAGGTGCCCTGTCTTGAGTGAGAACAAGCGCAGACGGTCGTCGTCCCCCGACTTTATGGGACGCATCCGGCAGAGCGCCCGGCACATAGAAACGGAAGCGAAGGAGGGCGCGCGGCGCGTGCAGCACGAGGCGCAGGAGCGCGTCCGCAATATGACGCCCCAACAGAAAAACGGCTGGCGGAAGGCCGGGCGGATCATCGGCACACTGCTGCTGGTATTCGTGGTGACGCTGACCATCTTCTCCGGTATCTTCATGGCGTATATCAACAGCACCATGCGGGGTAAGGTGGAGGTCTATCTGGACGAGTTCGAGACGAAGGTATCCACGGAGCTGTACAGCCAGGATCCCGACACCGGCGAATGGGTCATGTACCAGACGCTGTACCTGAACTCGGAGAACCGCATCTGGACGGATCTGGAGGACATCCCCAAGTATTTGCAGGAGGCCGCCATCGCCATCGAGGACAAGCGGTTTGAGAAGCACCACGGCGTGGATTGGAAGGGCACCACCCGCGCCATCGTATACACCCTGTTCGGCAAGAACGTGCAGGGCGGCTCCACCATCACCCAGCAGCTGGTGAAGAACGTCACCGGCGACAACGAGGTGACGGTAAAGCGGAAGATCACGGAGATCTACCGGGCGCTGGAGCTGGAAAAGCGCTACGAAAAGGACGAGATACTGGAGGCCTATCTGAACGAGGTGTTCTTCGGCCAGAGCTGCTACGGCGTGGTAACGGCCTCCCGCATGTATTTCAATAAGGATGTGTCCGACCTGACGCTGGCGGAATGTGCCAGCCTGATGGGTATCACCAACAACCCCTCCATGTACGACCCCACCCTCAGCTCCTGGACGCGGGAGAACAACCGCGAGCGGCAGCTGACCATTCTGGGCGCCATGCTGGAGCAGGAGAAGATCTCCCAGGAGGAGTATGACGAGGCCAAGGCCGAGGACATCGTGTTCTCCAACGGCTTCACCATCTCCGGCAAGTATGTGGGAAGCGACGACACCGTCACCGATCAGGAGCCGGAGGAGCCGCCCGCCGATGATGCCGAATCCCCGGCAGACGAGGAGGAGCCCACCATCAAGGGGCGGTACTCCTGGTTCACCGAGGCCATGATCGGCGATGTGGCCGACGCGCTGGTGGAGAAGTACGGCATCACCGACAAGGTGCGGGACAACGGCACCACCTACACCGCCTACGAGCAGGCGTGGGACATGGTACACGGCAAGGGCTATAAGATCTACACCACCCAGAACCCCAAGTACCAGAAGATCGCCGAGGATGTGTGCTACGACCTGAGCAACATCCCCTATACCAGCAGCTATACCAACTCCGCCGGCGAGCAGGTGGAGGATCAATTGCAGATCGCGCTGACCATTGTGGATCCCACCAACGGCTATGTGGTGGCCATGATCGGCGGCGCGGGTGAGAAGCAGGCGGATCGCGTGTGGAACTGGGCGGTGAACGCGCGGCAGTGCGGTTCCGCCATCAAGCCCCTGTCCACCTACGCCCCTGCGCTGGATGACGGCACCATAAACGGCGCCAGCGTCATCGACGACTACCCCATGCTGCTCAACGGCGACGTGTGGCCGCGAAACGACAACTGGCGCTATCAGGGTCTTATGCCCCTGCACCTTGCGCTCCGACAGTCCCTGAACACCTGCGCCGTGCGGACAAATCTGGCCTACGGCGTGGATCGCTCCTACGAGTTCCTGGTGAACAAGCTGGGCTTCGAGAACCTGACCTACACCGACTCCCAGCAGGTGGGCAACATGGCACTGGGCGGCTTTGAGAAGGGCGTTACCACCGAGGAGATGGCCGCGGGCTTCGCGACCTTCGTCAACGAGGGCGTGTACACCAAGCCCCGCACCTTCGTCCGCGTGGAGGATGCCAACGGCAACGTGATCCTGGAGAACGAGGCAAAGTCCACCGTGGCCATGAAGAACACCACTGCGGCGCTGATGAACAGCCTCCTGCAGGAGGCATCCCTGCAGGGCACCGGCTATCAGGCGCAGTTCCCCGGTATGCACATCGCCGGTAAGACCGGTTCTACCAACAGCAACAAGGACCGTTACTTCGCGGGCTATACGCCCTATTACAGCTGCGCCGTCTGGGCGGGCTATGAGCATAACCAGCGCATCGTGGCCAGCGGCAACCCCTGCGCCGTGATCTTCCAGAAGGTCATGAAGGCCATTCATGAGGATCTGCCCGACAAGGACTTCTTCTCCTGCGCCGGGCTGACCAGTGTGGCCGTCTGCGCCGACAGCGGTATGCTGGCGTCGGAGAACTGCGCGCTGGATGTCCGCGGCAGCCGCGTCTATACGGCGCTGGTGGCGGCGGATAACGCGCCCACCTCCGTGTGCACCATGCACACCGCGCCCAGCTACACCGTCAACATGGCGGACAGCGACGGCAACGTGACCACCGTCACCGGCTCGGTGCTGAACTACCAGCGCGAGCTGATCGAGGGGCACGACGAGATCGTGGTGGAGGATGCCTTCATGATGCTGGGCGGCTGGAACGGCTTCTTCGGAGATGAGGAAGAGGACAATGACTTCAACATGCCCAACGGCGACCACGACGACACGATGGACGACTCCGTACCCGATATGAGCGGATTCTTAGGATAGAATACACTGACCCTCCGGCAGCCGCCGGAGGGTCAGTGCAGGTTTAAAGGAACTTAGAAAAAAACTTGAAATTTTTTGAAAAAAGGGGTTGACAATTTGACCTCTACATACTATAATCTCACTTGTTCGACGCGCGAGTGGTGGAATTGGCAGACTCGCTAGATTCAGGTTCTAGTGTGCATTACGCACGTGCGGGTTCAAGTCCCGCCTCGCGCACCATCAAAAAATCCTTGAAAGCCTTGTGCTTTCAAGGATTTTTCTTTTCCTCGAAAGTGCTGACCCTTATCTTGACCCTTTATGTTTTTGTCACGCTATGGATGTATTGATCCATTCTGTTTGCGCTTTCACGTTTCATGCTGTTTGTGGCGTGAGCGTACACATCAAGGGTAAACGCCGCGGTCTGATGTCCGAGATTCTCCTGCACAGTCTTGATGTCATCGCCGGACTTCAAGCTGTTTACGGCGTAAGTATGACGGAGATCATGATTCTGCAGCCATCAAATCTAAGTGCGGGCTGAGATACCCATACGGGTGTCTTTCTTTTTTGGCGCAGCATTTTTCCGCGCTGCGCAGCTGTCTCTTGACCTGCCGGGGAAAAATTGTTATGATACTGTCAAGATAAAACTTGCACCAAAGGAGCTGGAACGCGCGATGATAAAGAAGGAACTTACCTCCCGGAAGAAGCAGGCCATGGAAATGCGCTCCCGCATACAGGCGGTGGCGCTGGAGCTGTTTGACAAGGAGGGCTTTGAGAACGTATCCGTGGAACAGATCGCGCAGGCGGCGGGATGCTCGGTGGGGAATATCTACCACTATTTCAAGAGCAAGGACGAGTTGGTCATTCAGGTGACCAGCAGCGTGGACGCCCAGTACAGCGTGCTGGAGGAGAGCTATCTGGCGGACGAGGCCAACAGCTGGCGCGACAAGCTGCTGGACTTCGTGGGGCAGGCTCTGGTCATCAGCGCCAACGACCCGTCCCTGTACCGCAGCTTCATCCACGGCATCCGCTATCCCCAGCAGGGCATCCTGCGGGATAACGAAAAGCGCGTGTACTTCCGGGTGCTGCGGGAGCTGGTGGACGGCTGCAAGCAGGAGGGCTCCGTCCACGCCGGGCGCGACCGGGAGGAGCTGGTGGCCGATCTGGTGGCGCTGCACCGGGGTATGCTGCTGGAATGGCGCATTTACGAGGGGGCATTCGATCTGCCCCGCCGGGGCCGGCGCATGGCCGCCGCGCTGCTGGAGGGCTGGCGGCACGAGGAGGAGTAAAGGCATACACAGAAAAGGAGGAGCGGATGGGTAAGCGTGAAGAGAGGCGGCCGCCGGAGAGTGGGCGGGAGCCGGGCGAAAACACAGCTGTTGCGGGCTTGATAATGGGCATTGCTGCCGTGGTATTCTGGTTTTTCGGCTACTCTGCCGTGGCATCTGCTGTACTGGGCATCCTCGGCTTGGTATGGACTGACAAGGCAAAGAAAGAGGGCTATACCGGAGACAAGCGAACGATAGCATTCGTGCTGTCGCTGGTGGGTCTTATCGGCGGGCTGGTTGTGCTTATCATTACGGTGATCCTCATCAATGTGCTGGCAGTACCGGGGATAACGGCCTTGAGGGATATGCTGGGAATGATAGGCGAAATGGCAAATGAAATCTGAGCGGACAGCCCTGCGGCAAGGGGAAGAAGTTAAACACCGTGAACGTTGTTTTCAACAGCGTTCACGGTGTTTTTTTGTGCGAAACGACGAGCTTTTGAAAAAACGGAAAAGGCCGTTGACATCCGGCGCGGGCAGTGCCATAATAAAATAAAATCACCGAGGGATTCGGTGAAATATTTAACGAAATCAGCCCGCCATAGACGCGGCAGAAGGAGAGAACATGAAGCTGTTGATCATTAACCCCGGCGCTACCTCCACCAAGATCGCGGTATTCGAGGACGAGGAGCAGCTGTTCAAGGTCACGATCGATCACTCCGCCGAGGAGCTGGATCAGTTCCCCCGCGTCATCGATCAGGCGGATTACCGTAAGGAGGCCATTCTCAAGGCCATCACCAAGGCGGGCTATCAGCTGACCGACTTCGCCGCCGTGTGCGGCCGGGGCGGCCTGTACCGCGCCATCCCCTCCGGCACCTACGCCGTCAACGACAGGGTCATGGCCGACGTGGAGGCCGCGCCCTACGGCGAGCATCCCTCCAATCTGGGCGCGTATCTGGCGCGCAAGCTGGGCGACATGGTGGGCATCCCCGCCTTCTTCGTGGATCCCGTCTGCGTGGACGAGATGACCGAGATCGCCCACTACACCGGCTTTGCCGAGTTCCGCCGCCTGTGCCAGTTCCACGCGCTGAACCACAAGGCCGTGGGGCGCAAGGCCGCCGAGAAGCTGGGCAAGAAGTACGAGGACGTGAACCTGATCGTCTGCCATCTGGGCGGCGGCGTCAGCGTGGGTGCCCACCGGCATGGCCGCGTGGTGGACGTGTGCAACGTCAAGGACGAGGGCTCCATGGGCATGGATCGCGCCGGCGGGCTGCCGGTGAATCAGCTGATCAGCTACTGCTTCAGCGGCAAGACCAAGGAGGAGGTCAAGCGCACCTTCGGCCGCCGCGCCGGTATGTTCTCCTATCTGGGCACCACGGACTTCCGCGTGATCTGCGCCAAGGTGGTGGAGGGCGACCCCAAGTTCGTGGAGGCGTATCAGGCGCTGGTGTACCAGCTGGCCAAGGACATCGGCGCTATGGCCGCCGTGCTGCACTTCGACGTGGACGCCATCGTGTACACCGCGGGCATGGCCTACGAGGACTTCTTCTGCGACGATATCACCGCCTATGTGGGCAAGATCGCGCCCATCATCCGCCTGCCGGGTGAGGAGGAGATGCGTTCCCTGGCGGAGGGCGCTCTGCGGGTGCTGCGCGGCCAGCAGGAAGCAGGCATTTATTAAGCGAGCAAATATATTGAAAATAAAGAGGAAAAAAGACAAGAAAGGTGGAAATTGCTATGAAACATCTGATGTCCGGTAACGAGGCCACCGCCCGTGGCGTCTACGAAGCCGGTATCAAGGTCTGTTCCGCTTACCCCGGAACGCCCAGCACGGAGATCCTGGAGAATCTGCCCCAGTACGGCAAGGACGTCTACTGCGAGTGGGCGCCCAACGAGAAGGTAGCCACCGAGGTGGCCTACGGCGCGTCCGTGGCCGGCTCCCGCGCGTTCTGCACCATGAAGATGGTGGGTCTGAACGTGGCTGCCGACCCCCTGTTCACCGCCGGCTACATGGGCGTCAATGGCGCGTATGTGGTCGTCACCGCTGACGACCCCTCCTGCCACTCCTCCCAGAACGAGCAGGACAACCGCCACTATGCCCGCGCCGCCAAGATCGCTATGGTGGAGCCCTCTGACGCGCAGGAGTGCAAGGACTTCGTCCGTCTGGCCTGCGAGATCTCCGAGGAGTTCGACACCCCGGTGCTGTACCGCACCACCACCCGCGTCTGTCACAGCAAGGGTCTGGTGGAGTTCGGCGAGCGCACGGAGCACGAGGCGCCCGCCTACGCCCGCAACACCCGCAAGTTTATCTGCACCCCCGCCAACGCCTACCTGAACCACCCCATCGTGGAGGAGCGTCTGGTGAAGCTGGCCGAGTACGGCTGCACCCGCGCCGTGGAGAACGGCCTGAACAAGGTGGAGCTGGGCGACGGCAAGGTGGGCGTCATCACCGCGTCCATCAGCTATCAGTACGCCAAGGAGGTGTTCCCCGAGGGCACATCCTTCCTGAAGCTGGGTCTGACCTATCCGCTGCCCATGGATCTGATCCGCGACTTCGCCGCCAAGGTGGAGAAGCTGTACGTCATCGAGGAGCTGGATCCGTTCATGGAGGATCAGATCAAGGCCGCCGGCATCGACTGCGTCGGCAAGGAGCTGACCGGCAAGCTGTATGAGCTGAACACCGAGCTGGTGCGCGAGCGCGTGCTGGGCATCAAGGCGGACTACAAGACCATCGACGAGGTGAAGGTGGCCAAGCGTCCTCCCGCACTGTGCCCCGGCTGTCCCCACCGCGGCTTCTTCTATACCCTGTCCAAGAATAAGAGCTATGTGGTCACCGGCGATATCGGCTGCTATACCCTGGGCTCCGCCGCGCCGCTGAACTGCATGGACGTGTGCATCTGCATGGGCGGCGGCTTCTCCGCCGGCATGGGCATGGCCAAGTCCTTCCAGCGCGAGGGCGTCACCGACAAGGTGGTGTTCGGCGTCATGGGCGACTCCACGTTCTTCCACAGCGGCATGACCGGCGCTGCCGAGATCATCTACAACAACGGCCGCATGATCCCCTGCGTGCTGGATAACCGCATCACCGGCATGACCGGCCACCAGGAGAACCCCGGCACGGGCTTCACCCTGATGGGCGAGCCCGCTCCCATGATCAGCGTGGAAAAGGTGCTGGAGGCCTATGGCTTCGCCCCTGTCTTCACCGTGGATCCCCAGGATCTGACGGCCATGAAGAAGACCGTGGACGAGGCGGTGGCCGCGCTCAACGAGGGCAAGCATCCCGCTATCGTCACCCGCCGTCCCTGCCTGCTGATCAAGCGCGTGAAGCAGGATCTGGGTATGTGCGTGGTCAACACCGACAAGTGCAAGAGCTGCAAGAGCTGCCTGAAGGTGGGCTGCCCCGCCATCTCCATGGAGAACGGCAAGGCGTTCATCGACCGCACCCAGTGCGTGGGCTGCACCGTCTGCGCGCAGGCTTGCCCGTTTGATGCCATCGAAAAGGAGGAGAAGTAACATGAACGATGTGAAAAGCTGCCTGTTGGTAGGCGTGGGCGGTCAGGGCGCGATCCTGATCTCCAAGATCATGTCCAACGGCTTTATGAAGGCCGGTTACGATGTCAAGCAGAGCGAGGTACACGGCATGGCGCAGCGCGGCGGCTCCGTGTCCACCCAGGTGCGCTGGGGCAAGAAGGTCTACGGCTCCGTGTTCGGCAAGGGCGAGGCGGACATCATGGTGGCGCTGGAGAAGATGGAAGCCGTCCGCTATGCGGAGTTCCTGAACCCCAACGGCGTGGCGGTCATCAATGACTACGCCATCAAGTCCACCACCATCGCCTCCGGCGCTGAGGAGTATCCGCAGGGCTGCATCGAGGCCATGCAGAAGAACTTCAAGACCATCGCCGTGCCCGCCAGCGACATCGCCATCCAGCTGGGCAATCCCAAGTGCATGAACGTGGTGCTGTTCGGCGCCATGTGCGACTCCCTGGGCTGCCCGGATATCGACTGGGAGCAGATCGTGGCCGAGACGGTGCCCGCCAAGGTCAAGGAGCTGAATCTGAAGGCCTTCCGCGCCGGTCGTGAGGCCGCCAAGAACGCCAAGTAAATAACCGTACAACGGAGAGGCAGGCGCTTGCGCCTGCCTCTCAGCCTGTCAAAGAGCCTGTTCGGTCACAAATATCGGCGGGGCGATGTGGGCATCGCCCCCTGCGGATGGGTACGGTGAGCCGTTGTAGGGGACGGCGTCCCGACGTCCCGTCCTGCATGACCGGCGTACCCTGTAGGGCGGGACCCATGTGTCCCGCCGCAAAATGCGCATTTGTCCGGCGGGGCGATGTGTGGGCATCGCCCCCTGCGGACGGGTACGATGAACCGTTGTAGGGGACGGCGTCCTCGACGTCCCGTCCTGCATGACCGGCGTACCCTGTAGGGCGGGACCCATGTGTCCCGCCGCAAAATGCGCATTTGTCCGACGGGGCGATGTGTGGGCATCGTCCCCCTGCGGATGGGTGCGATGAACCGTTGTAGGGGACGGCGTCCCCGACGTCCCGTCCTGCATGACCGGCGTACCCTGTAGGGCGGGACCCATGTGTCCCGCCGCAAAATGCGCATTTGTCCGGCGGGGCGATGTGTGGGCATCGTCCCCCTGCGGACGGGTGCGATGAACCGTTGTAGGGGACGGCGTCCCGACGTCCCGCTTCCTGTCATTCCCACGCCAGTGACCGCGTCACTGGCGTGGGAATCCGTCTTCTTGCAGGAAAAGAGCGGATTGCCGCGTCGCTGCGCGCCGCGAAGCAAGTGCCCTTGGGGTACTCCTCGCAATGACAGGCTTTTCCGATCGCCTGAGACGGACGCGGGGCGCCCGCTTTTTGTAAATTTACAAAATCCCACTACCAAAACAGAGGAAGATGTGGTATGATACCTGCGTGAGAATAGGCCGGGCGAGAGGAGGGAGTGCCATGCTGCGGCGTGTGAAACGATATATCCTGCTGACGGGTCTGTCGGCGCTGCTGGCGGCGCTGCTGACCGGGTGCGGCTTTTCCGACGCCTCGGTGGAGGAGCTGTTCACCCTGCCCCGCATGGCGGAGGAGTATACAGGGCTGACAAAGGAACTGGACGACCTGATCGCCCAGGGCTACGAATACGCCTCGCCTACCGGCGGACGGAACATCCAGTCCGTCCAGATGGTGGATCTGGACGGCGACGGACAACAGGAGGCGCTGGCCTTTTTCCGTATGAGCAGCGACGAAAAGCCCCTGAAAATATTTGTATTCCGTCTGGAGGACGGGACATACACCCGCTTCTGCACCATCGAGAGCAGCGGCAGCGCCATCGACAGCGTGTACTATCAGGATCTCAACGGCGACGGCCGCCGGGAGCTGATCGTGGGCTGGCGCATCAGCGCCGAGGTACAGACCGTAGCGGTATACACCGTGGCGCGGGAGCCGGTGGTGCTCATGTCCAGCGGCTACAGCCGCTTCACCATGCAGGATCTCAACAGCGACGGCATCCCCAGTCTGCTGGTGCTGCGCACCGATGGCAACAGCCAGTCGGTGGCGGAATTCTACGGCTGGCAGGACGAGCAGATGGGCGTGGCCTACCGCTGCGTGCTGTCCAGCAGCATGGTGTCCCTGAACCGGGGCAGCATGGTCAGCGGACGGGTGGACGCCGACACGCCGGCACTGTTCATCACCGGTGTGGACGAGCAGGGCATGGCGGTCACGGACATTCTGGTGTTCCGCTCTGAGCTGGGGCTGGTGAATCTGGCGCTGACCGGCAGCAGCACCGGCGTGTCCAACGCGGTCTTTGCCTACCGCCAGCTGTCGCCCCAGGATATTGACGGCGACGGCAGTATCGAGATACCCGATCCGGATCCCTCTTGGTCGGGCGAACAGACCGACGGGCTGGTGCGCTGGATGCGCTGCAGCGGCGACGGCGAGCTGTCCGTGGCGGCAGAGACGTACCACAGCCTGTCCGGCGGCTGGTATCTGAACATACCGGAGAGTTGGTGGGACTGGAACGTGGAGGCGGTCACCGGCAGCATCAGCAACGAAAACCAGCTGAATCTCAACATCAACGGCGACCCCGTGCTGAGCATCTACACCATCACCGGCGAAAACCGGGAGAACCGGGGACGTCTCGGCAAACGCATCGTCCTGCGCCGCCAGACAGCCACCGTCTACGCCGGTGAGCTGTACGACGCCGGCGCCTATTACGGCATGGATGAGGATCTGCTGCGCCGCAGCTTCAGCCTCATCGTGGGCACATGGAGCAACTGACAAGGAGGGGACTCAATGAAAAAGGTACTGGTACTGGAGGACGAATCCAGCATCCGCAGCTTTATCGTCATCAACCTGCGCCGCGCCGGTTACGAGGTGGTGGAGGCCGAAAGCGGCGAAGAAGCGCTGGAAAAGCTGAAGCTGCACAGCGATGTGCGCGTGGCGCTTCTGGACATCATGCTGCCCGGCATCGACGGCTTTGAGGTCTGCCGCCGCATCCGCGCCACCAACGCTTCCATCGGCATCATCATGCTCACCGCCCGCTCTCAGGAGATGGACAAGGTCACCGGCCTCATGACCGGCGCCGACGACTACGTCACCAAGCCCTTCTCCCCCGCGGAGCTGACCGCCCGCGTGGACGCCCTCATGCGGCGCAGCGGCGGCGCTGCCGTGGAGGCCGGCGAGATCAACCAGCCGCCCTTCCTCCTGAATACCCGCAACCGAACCCTTGAGAAGAACGGCCAGCGCATCAAGCTCACCCAGGTGGAGTATGCCATCATGAAAATGTTCATGGAGAACCCCGGCAAAGCGCTCTCCCGCGAGGAGATCCTCGACATGGTCTGGGGCCACGACTACTTCGGCGAGCTGAAGATCGTCGACGTGAACATCCGCCGCCTGCGGCTGAAAATTGAGGACAACGCCACGAATCCGACCTTTATTACTACAATTTGGGGTTTCGGCTACAAGTGGGGCCTGTAATACGCGCCTTTTTCCTCCATACTTTGTTGGGAAAGCTTGCCATACAGAAAGTATGGCTGCGCTTTCCCGCCTCGTCTGGAGAAAAAATCCGCGCATTACACAGGCGCCGCTGCGCCCCGTCTGGGGAAAAAATCCGGGACTGTCAAAAAAATCTGTCATTGCGAGCCAGCGCGCGCCGCGAAGCAAGTGCCCTTGGGGTACACACTGGCGTGGCAATCCGCTCCTGAACCCTTCGTTTTGCACTTTTGATGCAGAAGCGTCCTGTCGTCCCGCTGCGCAGCATTCTGCCCGAAAGGAGATGCTCACCTTGGCAAAAAAAGTGAAAAAGGTACAGGGCCTGAAGCGCCGGTGGCTGACCGGCAGCATGGGGCCCGTGCTGGTGATACTGCTGCTGGTGGGCGTGCTCATCTCCGTGGGCTTTGCCAGCAGCTACTACAACAGCGCCCGCTCCGCCCTGCGGGCGAAGGCCGCCGCCGGCGCGGACTATTTCAACACCTATGTGATGACCAGCTACCGGGAGTATTACCGCAGCGCCACGGTCTACGCCGCCGCCTTCGATGACGGCGACCGGATCGAGCTGCAATTCCTCAACAGCTCCGGCCGGGTGGAGGTGACAACGCGGGGCGTCACTGTGGGTACCTACCCCGGAACGCCTGAGATATACAGCGCCATTGAAAGCGGCGAGGTGAAGGACTACGTGGGACGCGACGTCGTCACCGGCGAGCGGATCATGGCGGCGTCCAGCCTGCTGAAATTCAACGGGCAGGTGGTGGGCGTCATGCGCTATGTTACCGCCATCGGGAACATCGACCGGCAGGTGCTGCTGACGGTGCTGCTGGTGGCCGGCGTCATGGTGGCGGTGGTGGGACTGATCGTCCTGTCCAGCATGATCTTCATCAACAACGTGGTGGCGCCGGTGTCGGCGGTGTCGGAGGCGGCCAAGCGCATCTCCGGCGGCAGCTACGGCGTGCAGATACCCAACAAATACTCCGACGAGATGGGCGAGCTGGTGGACAACATCAACGACATGTCCCGGAAGATCGGCGAGAGCGAGCGGATGAAATCCGAATTCATCTCCTCCGTGTCCCACGAGCTGCGCACACCGCTGACGGCCATCAACGGCTGGGGCGAGACGCTGCTGGAGGACGAATCCAACGATGTGCAGCAGCTCAAGCGCGGCGTGCAGATCATGGTGAAAGAGTCCCGCCGCCTGACCAACATGGTGGAGGAGCTGCTGCAATTCTCCCGGCTGGAGGACGGCCGCTTCACCTTACAGGTGGAGGACACCGACCTGCAGGCGGAACTGGAGGACGCGGTGTACAGCTACCGGGAGCTGTTCCGGCAGGACGGCATTGCGCTGGAGTATTCCAGCGACCGGGCAGAGTACAGCGAGGTCATCTCCGGCGACCCGGAGCGGCTGAAGCAGGTGTTCTGCAATCTGCTGGACAACGCCGCCAAGCACGGCGGCAGCGGCAAGCGCATCACCGTGCACCTGACCCAGCGGGACGGGGAATACGTGATCACCATCCGGGACTTCGGCCCCGGCATCCCGGAGGCGGAGCTGCCCTATGTGAAGCAGAAGTTCTACAAGGGCTCCTCCAAGGCCAGAGGCAGCGGCATCGGTCTGGCGGTGTGCGACGAGATCGTGCAGCGCCACGGCGGACGACTGGAGATCGCCAATGCCGAGGGCGGCGGCACCGTGGTAACGGTATACCTGCCGCTGAAAAAGCAGACAGAGGCGGCGCTGTAACAGCGACCGAAAAAAGTGAAAATAAAATCGAACAGGTGTTGCATTTTTGGAACAATTGTGCTATGCTTGCGACAGAAAGGAATTTAGCAGACCTATGGAGAAAAAGAAGGGCGGTTTCCGCACCAGTATCGGAGGGCAGGCGCTGATCGAGGGGATCCTCATGCGCGGGCCGGAGAAGGACGCCATCGTTGTCCGCTCGCCGGAGGGACTGGTGACAAAGGTCACGGAGCGGAAATTCGTTAAGGATAAATACCCCATTCTGGGCATCCCCATCCTGCGGGGCGCGGTGACGTTCATCAGTTCCATGATCACCGGCGTGAAGGCGCTGATGTTTTCGGCGGACTACTTCCCGGACGATGAAAACGCGGAGCCGGGCAAGCTGGAGAAGTGGCTGGACGAGCACATCCCGGCGGACAAGCTGCAATCGCTGATCGTGGCGTTCTCGGTGGTGCTCAGCATCGGGCTGATGCTGGTGCTGTTCATGCTGTTGCCCACGTTCATCGCTGGGCTGTTCCACGCCACCAGCCCGGCGGTACACAACCTCATCGAGGGCGTGGTGAAGATCGCGGTGCTGCTGACCTACATGATCCTCTGCTCCAAGCAGAAGGACGTGTACCGGGTGTTCTGCTACCACGGTGCGGAGCACAAGACCATTTTCTGCTATGAGGCGGGTCTGCCCCTGACGGTGGAGAACGTCCGCATCCAGCCCCGGCACCATCCCCGCTGCGGCACCAGCTTTCTGTTTGTGGTGGTCATCGTGTCCATCATCGTGTCCAGCCTGGTGTTTCCCTACATCAATTGGCAGAGCATCTGGGTGCGCGTGGGCGTGAAGCTGCTGCTGCTGGTTCCCGTGGTGGGCGTGACCTACGAGTTCAACCGGCTGGTGGGCGCTCACGACAACGTGGTGACGCGTATTCTGTCCGCCCCCGGCATGTGGCTGCAAAACTTTACCACCCATGAGCCGGACGACTCCATGATCGAGGTGGCCATCGAAGCCATGAAGCTGGTCATTCCGGAGCAGCAGGGCAAAGACAACTGGTAAGCCGGCAGAGCGCATTTTCCCGAAAAAACTGGAAGAAAGTGAAAACGGGACGTATTATGGCAATTACATATAACAATTTGTATTTGGATATCCGGCAGCAATTCCTGCGCGCCGGACTGCCCGATCCCACGCTGGAATCACGGGAGCTGGTGTGCTGTGCCTCCGGAAAGAGCCGGGAGGAGCTGAGCCGCGACGGGCGGCTGTATGTGCCCGACACGGTGGAGCAGCAGGTGCGGCGGCTGGCGCAGCGCCATCTGGACGGCGAGCCGGTGGCCTACCTGATCGGCGAGTGGGAGTTTTACGGCCTGCCGCTGGACATCTCCGAGAGCGTGCTGATCCCCCGGCCGGACACGGAGGTGCTGGTGGATCGGGCGCTGGCCTGTATAAAGACGCTGGACGAGCCGCGGGTGCTGGATCTGTGCGCCGGCTCCGGCTGCATCGGTCTGGCAATAGCCAAAAATGCGCCGGGCTGCCATGCGGTGCTGGGCGAGCTGGACGAGGGCGCGCTGCGCGTCTGCCGTCAGAACATCCGCCGCAACGACCTGACGGGGCGCGTGGTATCCCTGCAGCTGGACGCGCGGGAGAAGCCTCCCACGCATCTGGGAGAGTTCGACTGCATCGTGTCCAACCCGCCCTACATCCCCGACGGGGACATCGCCGGGCTGGACGTGTCGGTGCGGGACTACGAGCCGCATCTGGCGCTGAAGGGCGGCGCGGACGGACTGGACTTCTACCGGGACATCACCCGGCTGTGGACGGCGGCGCTCCGCGTGGGCGGCAGGCTGCTGTTCGAGGTGGGCATCGGTCAGGCGGACGAGGTGCTGCGCATCATGCGGAGCGTGGGCTTCGGCGATCTGGAGATCACCCCAGACCTGAACGGCATTCCCCGGGTGGTGGAAGGCGTACTGCATAAGGAGCTGTGAGCACTGTCCTGAAAACGGGACAGCAAGGGGCACAGAATAGACATATATTCAACTGAGGAGGACGGAATTATGGCGGCGAAGAAGGAAACGGTTGCCGCGGCACCGGTGGTGTCGGACAAGAAAAAGGCGCTGGAGACGGCCATGCAGCAGATCGAGAAGATGTACGGCAAGGGCTCCATCATGCGCTACGGCGCGGAGAGCACGATGAACGTGGAGTCCATCCCCACCGGCTCCCTGTCGCTGGATCTGGCGCTGGGTATCGGCGGCCTGCCCCGCGGCCGTATCGTGGAGATCTACGGGCCGGAGTCCTCCGGCAAGACCACGCTGGCGCTGCATGTGCTGGCGGAGGCACAGAAAATGGGCGGCGAGGTGGCCTTTGTGGACGCCGAGCACGCGCTGGATCCCACCTATGCCAAGGCGCTGGGCGTCAACGTGGAGGATATGCTCATCTCCCAGCCGGATACCGGCGAACAGGCGCTGGAGATCACCGAGGCGCTGGTGCGCAGCGGCGCCATCGACGTGGTGGTGGTGGACTCCGTGGCGGCGCTGGTGCCCCGTGCCGAGATCGAGGGCGAAATGGGCGACAGCTTCGTGGGTCTGCACGCCCGGCTCATGAGTCAGGCGCTGCGCAAGCTGACGGGCATCATCAACAAGACCAATTCCATCGTCATCTTTATCAACCAGCTGCGTGAGAAGGTGGGCGTTATGTACGGCAATCCGGAGGTCACCACCGGCGGCCGCGCCCTGAAGTTCTACGCCAGCGTCCGCATCGACGTGCGCCGCATCGAGACGCTGAAGTCCGGCGGCGAGGTGGTGGGCAACCGCACCCGCGCCAAGGTGGTGAAGAACAAGGTGGCACCTCCTTTCCGTGAAGCGGAGTTCGACATCATGTACGGCGAGGGCATCAGCAAGCTGGGCGACCTGCTAGATCTGGCGGTGAAGCTGGATCTGGTGCAGAAGAGCGGCTCCTGGTTCAACATGGGCGAGCTGCGGCTGGGTCAGGGACGCGACGCGGCCAAGCAGTACTTCCGCGACCATCCCGACGAGGCCGCCAAGCTGGAAACGGCGGTGCGCGAGAACTTCCACAAGCTGATGGGCAGCCAGTCCCGCGTGGCAGCCAAGGCCGCAGGCCGGGCGGTGGACGTGTCCGCCGACGACTTCGACGACGAAGACTGATGCGCATCGACCGGATCGAAAAATCCAAGCATAAGCAGGAGCGCGTGCTGGTGTTTCTGGAGGGGGGCGACCTCCTCCGGATCACCGGCGCGGAGCTTCTGCGCTTTGGCTTATATAAGGGTATGGACTTACCGCCGGCGCTTGTGGTAGAATTACAGGCGGCGGCGCAGAAGTCGGAGCTGAAGCAGACGGCGGCGCGGATGGCCTCCGGCCAGATGCTGTCGAAAAAAGAAGTCCGGCGGCGCCTGACGAAGAAGGGCGCCACCGAGCAGGAGGCCGAGGAGACGGCCGACTGGCTGGAATCGCTGGGCGCGGTGGACGACGCCGGGTACGCCGGGGTCATTGTCCGGCACTACGGAGCCATGGGCTACGGCGCGGGTCGGGTGCGGCAGGAGCTGCACCGCCGGGGCGTGCCGAAGGAGCTGTGGGACGCGGCGCTGGAGCAGCTGCCGCCGCCGGAGGAGGCCATACGGAAATTTCTGGCGGGGAAGCTGCGGGGACGCGGCATGACCCCGGAGGACAGCCGCCGGCTGGCCGCCGCCCTGCAGCGGCGGGGCTTTGCCTGGCAGGAGATACGCCCTGTGCTCAACGAGTGGGGGCAGGAGATCGAGGAGACGTGAGGTATACAACGTGAAGGTTGCATTTATTTCCCTTGGCTGTGCCAAGAATCTGGTGAATACCGAGCAGATGATGGCGCTGTGCCGCGACGCGGGGCACACGCTGCTGGAGGAGCCGGCAGGCGCGGATGCCGTGGTCATCAACACCTGTGGGTTTATCGACAGCGCCAAGGAGGAGGCCATCGACACCATTCTCTCCGTGGCGGAGCTGAAAAGCGCCGGTCAGGTGGGCAAAATTCTGGTGACGGGCTGTCTCACCCAGCGCTACCAGCAGGAGATACTGGACGAGCTGCCGGAGGTGGACGGCATCATGGGCACCGGCAGCTATGGCGAGATCGTGCCGGCGCTTGCGGAGATGATGGCCGGCGGCACGCCCCGGCGCTTTGCCGACATCCACGGCATGATCGACGAATTCGACCGGGTGCTGACCACGCCGGGGCACTACGCCTACCTGCGCATTGCCGAGGGCTGCGACAACCGCTGCGCCTACTGCGTGATCCCGTCCCTGCGGGGTCGATACCGCAGCCGCCGCATGGAGGACGTGCTGGCGGAGGCAAAAAAGCTGGCTGATGCCGGTGTGAAGGAGTGCATCGTCATCGCCCAGGACATCACCCGCTACGGCATCGACCTGTACGGCGAGAAGAAGCTGGCGGCGCTGCTGCAGGAGCTGTGCAAGCTGGACTTCCACTGGATCCGGCTGCACTATCTCTATCCCGACGAGTTCACCGACGAGCTGATCGACACCATCGCCGCCGAGGACAAGGTGCTGCCCTATCTGGACATCCCCATCCAGCACTGCAACGACAAGGTGCTGCGCGCCATGAACCGCCGGGGCGACAAGGCGGAGCTGCTGGCGCTGTTCCGCGAGCTGCGGGCGCGTATCCCCGGTCTGGTGCTGCGCACCAGCCTGATCACCGGCCTGCCCTTCGAGGACGAGGCCGCCTTCGAGGAGCTGTGTGACTTCCTGCGGGAGGTGCGCATCGAGCGGGCGGGCGTGTTCCCCTACTCCCCGGAGGAGGGCACGCCGGCGGCGCGGATGCTGAACCGGGTGGACACCGCCGAGGCGGAGCGCCGGGCGGAGCTGGTGGTGGACGTGCAGTCCCGCATCATGGACGATTTCAACGACAGCCGCATGGGTACGGTGGTCGAGGTGCTGTGCGACGGCTTCGACCAGCAGGCCATGCAGTTCGTGGGGCGCAGCTACGCCGAAAGCCCCGATATCGACGGGCGCATCTATTTCACCGCCGATCACGAGGTAGAGGCGGGCGAGTTCGTGCCGGTGCGCATCACCGGCGCCATGGACGGCGAGCTGACCGGCCAGCTGGCGGAATAAAAAGCAGTTTTCTTTCCCGGCGGAATGTGGTATACTGTGCGGGATACGATCAAGAAAGGCGGATACATATATGACTACGGCGAATAAACTGACGATCCTGCGGGTGCTGATGATCCCTGCGTTTCTGGTGGTGCTGTACTGGGGCTTCCCCGGCAGCCGCTATGTGGCGCTGGGCATTTACATCGTGGCCTGCCTGACCGACCTGCTGGACGGCTATATCGCCCGGCACTATAACCAGGTTTCCGATTTCGGCAAATTCATGGACCCGCTGGCGGACAAGTGCCTTGTGATGGCGGCGCTGTGCTGGTTCGTGGAGGAGGGCACCTTCTTCGCGTGGGTGCTGGCCATCGTGCTGCTGCGGGAGTTTGCCGTGTCCGGCATGCGCCTTGTGGCCGTGGAAAAGGGGCGCGTCATCGCTGCCGGCTGGTCGGGCAAGATCAAGACCGCCAGCACCATGGTGTGCATCTGCCTGATCCTGCTGGGCATTCCCCAGTGGCTGAACTATGTGTGTCAGGGCGTCATCCTCGTGACCACCGTGTACTCCGGCATCGAGTACTTCGCCAAAAACGCCGACGTGTTCAAAGAGGTCAAATGACTTGACAGGCGGGGAAATTCCTGCTACTATTAACTGAACCGAATAGCGCGTTGATCGGAAAGAGTACGCACCAGAGCTTTGCCAAGAGAGGGACGGCCACCGGCTGAAAGCCGTCCTGCCGAGCGGTGCGGAAAGTGCGTCCGGGAGCGCGGGGGATGTGGATGCCCTCCGGCTGGCCAACGTCATCAGGCCGTACTTGAGTGATAAACGAGAGTGGAACCGCGAAGTTCATTTCGCCTCTCAGACTATTTTGTCTGAGAGGCGTTTTTTATCGTTCAAATAAATTCATCATATAAAAGGAGAAGCACCATGTATCTGTATAATTCCGCTACTCATAAGAAAGAGGAGTTCAAGACCCACACGCCGGGGCATGTGGAGATGTACACCTGCGGCCCCACCGTGTACCATTTCGCCCACATCGGCAACCTGCGCTCCTACATCATGGAGGACGTGCTGGAGAAGTACCTGCGCTACGCCGGATACGACGTGAACCGCGTCATGAACATCACCGACGTGGGGCACCTGACCTCCGACGCCGACGAGGGCGAGGACAAGATGCTCAAGGGCGCCAAGCGGGAGCACAAGTCCGTCATGGAGATCGCCCAGTACTACACCGACGCCTTCTTCTCCGACTGCCAGAAGCTGAACATCAAGCGTCCCGACGTGGTGCAGCCCGCCACCGGCCTGATCGACGACTATATCAAGATCATCACCAAGCTCATCGACACCGGTTACGCGTATCTGGCCGGCGGCAACGTGTACTTCGACACCAGCAAGCTGAAGCGGTACTACATCTTCAACGACCACAACGAGGAGGATCTGGCCGTGGGCGTCCGCGAGGGCGTGGAGGAGGACACCAACAAGCGCAACAAGAACGACTTTGTGCTGTGGTTCACCAAGTCCAAGTTCGAGGATCAGGCGCTGAAATGGGACTCCCCCTGGGGCGTGGGCTATCCCGGCTGGCACATTGAGTGCTCCGGCATCTCCATGAAGTACAACGGCGAGTACCTGGATCTGCACTGCGGCGGCGTGGACAACGCCTTCCCCCATCACACCAACGAGATAGCCCAGTCGGAGAGCTATCTGGGTCACCCCTGGTGCCCCCACTGGTGCCATGTGGCGCACCTGAACACCGACCACGGCAAGATGTCCAAGTCCAAGGGCGAGTTCCTGACCGTCAGCCTGCTGGAGGAGAAGGGCTACGACCCGCTGGCCTACCGGTTCTTCTGCCTGCAAAGCCACTACCGCAAGAGCCTTGTGTTCACATGGGAGAATCTGGACAACGCCACCGTCGCCTACAACAAGCTGCTGGCGCGTATCGCAGCGCTGAAGGACGAGGGCGAGGTGGAGCAGGCTGCCTTTGACGAGTACAAGGCCAAGTTCATGGCGGCCATGGACAACGACCTGAACACCTCCATGGCGGTGACGGTGCTGTATGACGTGCTGAAGGCCAAGACCAACGACAAGACGAAGCTGGCGCTGCTGGACAGCTTCGACACGGTGCTGGGGCTGAAGCTGCTGGAGAAGGCGGCGGAGCTGCGCGCCAAGCAGGTGGCTGCCGCGCCCGCTGCCGGCGGGTTTGCCGTGGTCAGCGAGGACGGCGAGGAGAACGCCGAGGTGGAGGCGCTGATCCGCGCCCGCGCCGACGCGAAGAAGGCCAAGAACTTTGCGGAGGCCGACCGCATCCGCGACGAGCTGAAGGCACAGGGCATCGAGATCACCGATGTACCCGGCGGCGCCAAGTGGAAGCGCGTTTAAGTTGACATAAAAAAGAGCGCCCGTGTGGGCGCTCTTTTTTTGCGATAGGAGGGACGCCGTCCCCCTACGTCATCTGTCATTGCGAGGAGTACCCCAAGGGCACTTGCTTCGCGGCGCGCAGCGACGCGGCAATCCGTCCCCCGGCGCGGCGCTGCCGCGCTGATGGGACAGAGGTTATACGGGCGCGTCCGCCAGCCCTTTCGCAGGGGGCGATGCCCACATCGCCCCGCCGGAAAAAGCGCATTACCCGGCGGGACACATGGGTCCCGCCCTACAGGGCATGGACGTGCTGCGGGGCGGACAGAGTCGTCCGCCCCTACGAGACGGGACGTCGTGGACGCCGTCCCCTACACATGTTATCAACAGAATTGTGCGTCATAACTGCGTCAAACGAACAATTTACTATACTCCTTCGCTATTATTTTGTCAATACTTCGTCATGGAGGCGGCAAAATGAAGGATAATCTCAGTCGATACACGCTGCGGGTAGAGCAGGTACTGCTGGACAAGCTGGGCTATATCGCGGAATATGAGGGACGCACAAAGAACCGGGAGCTGGAGCAGATGATCAAAAAGCGCATCAGCGACTTTGAAAAAGAGCACGGGGAGATCCCACAGGCATAAAAAAGAGACGGCGAAGCCGTCTCTTTTTTATGTCAACCAACCTCCGATCCCCACGAACAGGCAGCCCAGCGCGAAGAAAAACGCCAGAATGCCGGTGACGTACAGCCAGAAGCGCTTTGCGCCCAGCCGGGGATAGTCCAGAAACGGGTAGGGGTACAGCTTGTCGCTGTGGCCGATGGGCACGCCGGTGCGCGCCCGCAGCATGGCAAAGGCGAAGTACGCCAGCGGCAGCACCAGCCACCACGCAGCGTGACCCACGGTCAGGTCGGACTTGTCCTGCCACAGCAGCCATTGCAGCACCACAAGGCCGGGGGTGACGTAGTGGACACACAGATTCCCGAAGGAAAAGCGCCCTCTCAGCCAGCTCTCGTCGCCCCGGCGCCGGGCGGAGGGGATGAGCACAAAGGCGTAGATCAGATGGGTGACGTAGATGCACAGGGTCACGCTCACCGCCACGCCGGGGGAGCTGAGCCACCGGTATACGCTGCCGTCCGGGTCACAGCCGGCGATGCCCAGCGCCAGCTGGTACAGCAGAATAAAGAGATTGCTCAGGTGGGTGTAGTACACGAAAAACCCGGCGCGGAAGCATTTTTTCTCCGGCAGCCACGCCTTTTTCCACAGGCCGACGGCGGTGACGACCGCGATAGCCAGAGCCGATATCCGCAGCATCATACGCCGTGCAGCTCCTTCAGCAGGGCGATCTCCCGGGCATAGCCCGGCAGCTCGTTGGGCGTCTCCAGCACGAAGGGCAGCCCCTGCAGCGCCGGATGACGCACCACGCGCCCCAGCGCCTCCGCACCCAGACAGCCCTCGCCGATGCGGGCGTGGCGATCCTTGTGGGAGCCCCGCGGGTTCAGGCTGTCGTTGACGTGGACGGCTCTCAGCCGGTCAAGGCCGATGACCCGGTCAAATTCCGCCAGCACGCCGTCCGGATCGTCCGCGATGTCGTACCCCGCGTCGGACACATGGCAGGTGTCCAGACACACGCCCAGCTTGTCCGACAGCTCCACCCGGTCGATGATCTCCCGCAGCTCCTCAAAGCGGCTGCCCACCTCGCTGCCCTTGCCGGACATGGTCTCCAGCAGCACCGTGGTGCGGATATCCGGCGTCAGAATGGCGTTCAGCGTCTCCGCGATCTGGCAGATGCCCGTCTCGATGCCCTGCCCGGTGTGGCTGCCGGGGTGGAAGTTGTACACGTTGCCGGGAATATGCTCCATGCGCTTCAGGTCGTCCGCCAGCGTCATGCGGGCAAACTCCCGGGTGTGCTCGTCCTTGGAGCAGGGGTTGATGGTGTACGGCGCGTGGGCCACCAGCGTGCCGAAGCCGTTCTCCGCCGCCAGCGCCAGAAACGCAGCCACGTCCGCCGGATCGATGGCCTTGGCCTTGCTGCCCCGGGGATTGCGGGTGAAGAACTGAAAGGTGTTGGCGCCGATGGACAGCGCCGTTTTGCCCATAGCCAGAAAGCCGTCGGAGGCGGAGAGATGGCAGCCGATATAGAACATGGTGTGTCTCCTTTCACAGCGCCAGCGTCCGGACGTCCGCGTGGCCGTTGTCGATGGTGAGTATGCCGCAGGTGGGATGCAGCCGGTCGCCCGCCGCGCCGGGGTTCAGCGTCAGCAGCGTGCCGTCGTTGTCCACCAGCGGCACATGGGTGTGGCCGAACAGCAGCACCTGCGCGCCGTACTCCTTCGCCGCGTACAGGGCGGACATGGGGGAGCTTTTCACGTTCCGGGTGTGGCCGTGGAGCATGAAAATGCGCACGCCGCCCATCTCCAGCAGCCGCTCCGGCTGGTCACAGCTGCCCCAGTCGCAGTTGCCGGGCACGCCCTCCATGGGCAGGGCGGGGAATTCCCCCTCCAGCGCCGTCAGATCCCGCTGACAGTCGCCCAGATGCAGCACCCGATCCGGCTGCACCTGCTCCACAGCGCGTATCATATTGCCCACGTTCCCGTGGGAATCGGAGAGTACAAGAATGGTCATGAGAGCACCTCGCAGGGGATATGATCGATATGACAGGTATTATACCACTCCCGCCTTGCAAACTCAACGCTTTTGCGTTATGATAATACCATCGCTTGACAAGGGCAGACACGCCTGCCAGCGTGTCTTTCCGGCGATTTTTGCCCTTTTCGCCTTGGCTTGCGCCAGCAAGCCTGCGTCTCAAAAGCCAAAAATCACTCGAAAATACATCGCTGGCAGGTGCAAAGCAGTTTTGCCGGAGCAGAAATGTGTCCAGACAAGAAAAGACCCGCAGAGAATACTTGCCGTATTGTCAAGGGGCTTGACGCAGTATGGGCGCATTTCTGCCCGTCAAAACCGTGTTTGCCCTTGTCAAGCGATGGTAAGAGACAAAAACCGGGAGGTGCCTGTATGGTAGGCGGCGTAATGGAACTGGATCTTCATGGGATGAACACATATCAGGCGCAGATCGCCATCGACGCGGCGCTGCGGCGCTGCGGCGGCGGGGTGTACCGCCTGCGGCTCATCCACGGCTACCGGGGCGGCACGGCCATCCGGGACATGCTGTGGATGGTGTACAACAAGCGCAGTCAGGTAAAGCGCCTTGTCAGCATCAGCGAGGGCGTCACCGAGCTGGTGCTGCGGGAGTATTGAGGTGTTTTGTATGAAGCTGGCACAAATTCAGATGCACGTTACGGCGGACAAGACCGCCAACCTGCGCCACGCGGAGGAGCTGCTGCGCTCCGTCCGCGGCGCGGACATGGCCATCCTGCCGGAGATGTTCTGCTGCCCCTACGACAACAGCTGCTTCCGCGCCTACGGCGAGCCGGCGGGCGGCGCGGCGTATCAGATGCTCTCCCGCACGGCGCGGGAGCTGGGACTGTGGCTGGTGGGCGGCTCTCTGCCGGAGCTGGACGATGGTCGGGTGTACAACACCTCCTTTGTCTTTGACCCGCAGGGCGCCTGCGTGGCGCGCCACCGGAAAATGCACCTGTTCGACATCGACGTGGAGGGCGGCCAGCGGTTCCGGGAGTCCGACACCCTGTCGCCGGGGGACGATGTCACCCTGTTCGACACGCCGTGGGGCAGAATGGGACTGTGCATCTGCTTCGACCTGCGGTTCGAGGAGCTGTGCCGCGTCATGGCGCTGGAGGGCGCGCGGGTGCTGCTGGCGCCGGCGGCCTTCAACATGACCACCGGCCCCGCCCACTGGGAGCTGCTGCTGCGGCAGCGGGCGGTGGATAACCAGTGCTTCACCGTGGGTGCCTCCCCGGCGCGGGACGAGAGCGCCTCCTACGTGGCGTGGGGCAATTCCATGGTCTGCGACCCCTGGGGCATGGTGCTGCATCAGTGCGGCGCGGGAGAGGAGGTGGCCGTCACGGAGCTGGACATGACCCGGGTGGACGCCGTGCGCCGTCAGCTGCCCATTCTGTCCGCCCGGCGGACGGATGTGTACGAGCTGCGGCGGGTGTGACCGGCTATCTATTTTATAGATAACCAGATGGCGATAAAAATGGGAATATCCGTTGACAAAAGTTTCCTTTTACGATAATATATGGACAAGGGATGCCCGCGCTGCCCGTGCAGCGCGGACATTTTCTGCGAAGAAAGAGAGGAAAGCAACATGAAAGATCTCAACGGAAAGCGCCCCAGCGGGCTGGCGCTGATCCCCTTTGCGGTGTTCATCGTCATCTACATGGGCGCCGGTATCTACTATCAGGTGAAGGGCAAGGACATGGCCTTTTACCAGTTCCCCTCCGTCACCGCCATGTTTCTGGCGGTGCTGACGGCCTTTATCATGTTCAAGGGCAGCATCAACGAAAAATTCGAAACGTTCGCCAAGGGCGCGGCCAATGTGGACATCCTGACCATGCTGATGATCTACATTCTGGCCGGTGCGTTCGCCAGTGTTGCCGCCGCCATGGGCGGGCGGGAGTCCACGGTGAACCTGGGCCTGTCGCTGGTGCCGGTGGAGTTTCTGGCGGCGGGTCTGTTCGTCATCTCTGCCTTTATGGGCACCGCTACCGGCAGCTCCATGGGCACCGTCACCGCCGTCATCCCCATCGCCGTGGGCATCGCGGAAAAGGGCGGCCTGTCCCTGACGGTGGTCATCGGTGCGGTGGTGGGCGGCGCCATGTTCGGCGACAACCTGTCCATGATCTCCGACACCACCATCGCCGCCACCCGCAGCCAGCGCTGCGAAATGCGGGATAAGTTCCGGGTGAACTTCCTTGTGGCGCTGCCGGCGGCGGTTATCACGCTGGTGCTGCTGCTGATCTTCGGCCGTCCGGAGACGGTGATGCCGCTGGAGGCGCTGCCCTTCGATCTCATCAAGGTGGTGCCCTATATTCTGGTGCTGGTGCTGGCACTGTGCGGCCTGAACGTATTCCTGGCGCTGACCATCGGCATTTTCTCCGCCGGTCTGGTGGGCATTTTCAGCGGCGACCTGACGGTGGCCACCTTTGCCCAGAGCGTATGGAGCGGCTTTACCAGCATGAACGAGGTGTTCTTCCTGACGCTGCTGTGCGGCGGCATGTCGGAGCTGATCGCCAAAAACGGCGGCATTACATGGATCATCCAGAAGCTGCGTCGGGTGATGAAGGGCAACAAGTCCGCGCAGGTGGGCATCGCTGCCATGGTGTCCCTGTGCGACTGCGCCACCGCCAACAACACTGTGGCCATCATCGTGGCCGGCGACATGGCGCGGGATGTGTCACAGGAGTACAGGGTCGATCCCCGGCGCACCGCGTCCCTGCTGGATATCTTCTCCTGCGTGTTTCAGGGCATCATCCCCTACGGCGCGCAGCTGCTCAGCGCCGCAGCGCTGACCAACGCCACCGTCACCACCGATGCCCTGCGCACCAGCCCCGCGGCCATCGTGGGCAGCATGTGGTACTGCTGGATCCTGGCGGCGGTGGGTCTGCTGTCCATTTTCATCCCCTTTGCCGACGGCGTGTGCCGGAAAGACCCGTGGAACTGGGAGTACGGCTGCGCCCAGTCCGGCGTGGAGGAGAAGAAGGCGCTGCTGGAAAAAGAGGCCGAATAACAGAACAATATCAGAACACCGTATCCCTGCCCCGGCTCGCGCCGGGGCATTTTGCTTCCGTAGGGAACGCCGTCCCCTGCAAACATCTGTAAAAAATTCCGAAGGGCGTGTAATATTCCCGCCTGAAAAGGTAGTTGATCTATAGAGGGAGAAAGGAGGAAACACCGTTATATGGATGACAAACAAATTATACGCCTGTTTTTTGAGCGCTCAGAGCAGGCCATCACCGAACTGTCCCAAAAATACGGCGACCTGTGCATGAAAATCGCCAGAAGCATTCTGAACGATCATCAGGACGCGGAAGAATGTGTGAACGACGCCTATCTTGGCGCATGGAACAGTATTCCTCCTCAATCCCCCGACCCGCTGAGAGCCTACATCTGCCGTATCGTTCGCAACCGCTCTTTGAAGAAGCTCCGTACCAATTCCGCGATAAAGCGGGGCAGCCAATTTGAGGTCTCACTATCCGAGCTGGAGGACTGTATCCCCGACAACTCCATGGATGAGCAGCTCTCGATAAGTGAACTATCTGCGCAGATCAACGCATTTCTCGCTGCCTTGCCCAAAGATGACAGACTCATGTTTGTGAAACGCTATTGGTTCTCAGAATCAATATCCGAGCTGGCAGACGCATTTGGCATCACCGAGAACAACGTGTCTGTCCGGCTCAGCAGAATACGCGGAAAACTACATCAATACCTGAATCGTAAGGAGGCAAACATATAATGGATCGGAAAACCGACAAGCTGGTGTCGGCCATCGGAGAGATTGACACCGCATATCTGGAAGAAGCCCTCGACTTTAACCGCACAAATGCAGGCCGGAGAAAACGCACCCGCTTTCCCAAATTATCTGCCGCGTGTGCGGCGGTGCTGATCATACTGGGCGTATCCGTGACCGCCTTCGCTATCAGTCGAATACCGCTGTCGTGGCGCGACATCTTTTCCCCCGGTCAGACCGTCATCGGCGACGCAGACGAGACACCGGTGATCTCCCAACAGCAGCCTGCGGCGGCCACAGAGGAATTGCAAATCAACGTGGAGAAGGTGATCTCGGACGAGCGCACCCTATATCTTCTCTATGGACTGAAGGCCAACGAGGGGGCTGTGCTGGATCAGGACGGCCAATTTACCGACTTTGAACTGTACTTCCCCAGCAAGATGATGTCCGGCGCTTATGTGTCGTATTTTCTGGAGCGGAAGGAGGGCGTGCCGAAAAACGAGCTGGAGGGCGTCGTACACGCCAACTGGCAACCGGGTGACAGCACCAACGGCCTTGTGATGAACCTCTCCAACTGGCAGGAGAAAAAGTGGTTCGATGATGTAACGATAGACTTCGACGTGGCGAAAATGGTAGAAAATGCCGGAGAGAACGCCAACCTGCCCAAACTATCTCGCAGTCAGCTGCCGCAGCATCTTGAGTATCTATGGCAGCCGGGCGACGCGGATGTAAAACTGCCCTACGGCGGCGCGTCCATCTGCAATGCCGGTTGGGAAAACGGTGTGCTCCAACTGGTCATGAAGGGCCCGACGGAGGAGAACGAATGGACAGCACCGGAGAACTGGTATTTCATCGACACACGGACGGGTGCTGTTATTTATCCGGATCCCAGCGTTCATTTCAGCCCCCCTTCCGCGTTTGACCCCGATGCGGCCGATGCCGACTGGTGCTATATTTGGGAGTTTGTGACCATTGATAAGGAGGCACTTCCTTACCTTGAAATGCACTGGGGCGGAAAGGAGATATATACC